>Ga0078972_1000492_pt1 | contig 164550 bp, 134 predicted proteins | sample YelNatPaOPGAMG01_FD_67568 | JGI IMG/M metagenome (GOLD analysis project Ga0078972, IMG submission 67568) | Hot spring thermophilic microbial communities from Obsidian Pool, Yellowstone National Park, USA - OP-RAMG-01 (SPADES assembly) (version 2) | ecosystem: Environmental > Aquatic > Thermal...
GTCGTCTGGGCCGCTTGCTCATCACTTTTTTGCTGACCGAGCGGAAACGACTTGCCCGTCCGGTCCTCTACCTCTCGCACTACTTCAAGCGCCATCGCGCCGAATACTATGACCGCCTCCAGGCCGTGCGCGACACGGGCGATTGGGAGGGCTGGCTCGCCTTCTTCCTGCGCGGCGTGGCCGAGGTCGCCGGGCAGGCGACGCAGACCGTCGCGGCCATCCTGCAGATGCGCGAGGAGTATCGCGCGCGCATCACTGAAAGGCTCGGCCGCGCTGCTGGTAACGGTCACCGGATCATGGAGAGACTGTTCGATCATCCCATCGTGACCGTCAGCACCGTGCGCGAGTGGCTTGATGTGACGCCCGCCGGCGAAGGCATTAACCTTCAGCGCGCGCACCTCATGATGAACTATGATCTACCCTGGAACCCTAACCGCATCGAACAACGCTTTAGTCGAATCCCCCGGATTGGCCAAACTGAACCCTGCCACTTGTTGAACATGGTGGCCATCGAGACCCGAGAGGGCGAGGTTAACCGCCCCAGCGCGACGAACTGGAACCTGCTCTCCGGCACCTGCCGCGCCAATTGTGAGTGTGCTGATGAGTTCGCGTTTCGGGCCGCGCCTTACGATCTCCGCATTCGGATCAGGCCGTATGGCGAACAGCGCGACCGTGTTGTACAGATTACGAACGCAGTGAGGGAGGTCATGGACCCCAGCAAAACTGGACGATGTGTGGTGAAGCGACTTTGGAGGACTGTCATGCAGTACCCGTGGAGGGAGCAGACTATCTCAGAGATTCTGAGGGAGGGCCTATGAATCCCGGCTCAATCGTGCGCTGTCGCAACCGGGAGTGGGTCCTCATGCCCGCGGATTCCGACGACGTCTTCGTGCTGCGGCCGCTTACCGGCACAACGGACGAAGTCGTCAAAGTGCACCGGGGCCTCATGAATCTCGTGAGCTACGATCTCCCGTTCGAACGGGTCACGCCCGCGGCGTTTCCTTTCCCCACGGTGCAGGATGTGTCGGACGCTGCGAGTGCGCATCTCCTTTGGCAGGCGGCGCGCTTGACGCTGCGCGAGGGGGCCGCGCCGTTGCGCTCGCTGGGCAAGATCTCCATCCGCCCGCGCACCTACCAGTTTGTGCCGCTGCTGATGGCGCTGCGCCTCGACCCGGTGCGGCTCTTCATCGCGGACGACGTAGGGGTCGGCAAGACGATCGAAGCGTTGCTAATCGCGAGAGAACTCCTCGACCGCGGCGAGATTCGGCGCTTCTGCGTGCTGTGCCCGCCCTACCTCTGCGACCAATGGGCCAAGGAACTCGGCGAGAAGTTCGACCTCGAGCCTGTGGTGGTCCGTTCGGGGACGGTGGGGCAGCTCGAGCGGCAAACCCCCATCGGAAAAAGCATCTACGAGCACTTCCCGGTCCAGGTGGCGAGTATCGATTTCGTCAAGACCGACCGCAACCGCCATCAGTTCCTCCAGTTCTGCCCCGAACTCGTGATCGTGGACGAGGTGCACGGCGCCGCGGCGGCGCAAGGCCGCGCCCAGCAGGAAAGGCACGCCCTCCTGTGCGAAATCGCGAAAACCTCTGAGCGCCATCTGATTCTGCTTACCGGCACGCCGCATAGTGGCATCGAAGAGGCGTTTCGCTCCCTTCTGGGCCTGCTGAAACCCGATTTTGCTAGGTGGAACATCTCGGACCTGACCGAAGAACAACGGATCGAGCTCGCGCGTCACTTCGTTCAGCGGGCCCGTGCCGACATCGAGCAGACCTGGGAAGGAACTGCCTGTTTTCCAAAGCGAGAACCAGAGGACAAGACCTATGAACTTTCGGACCGATACCGCGAGCTTTTCGATCGCACGTACGCCTTCTGCTCGGAGATCGTGCAAACGGGCCAGCACCTAGAAAAGCGCAGGCGTCGCGTACGCTACTGGGGGGCGATCGCGCTCTTGCGTTGCGTGATGTCCAGCCCGGCTGCAGCCCTGGCGGCGCTTGCCAACCGTCCGGGAGCCTCGCTGCCGGAGGGCGAAGAACTCGAGTTTGGTCCATTCTTGTTCGAGTCAGCGGAAGATCGTACCGACGATGAATCGCCTACACCAGCTGTGGAGGCAGTGGCTGAGACTCTGGCCGACGGTGATCGCGGCAAACTGCGGGAGCTCGCGCGCCTGGCCGAACGACTCCACGGCCTGGCTGAGGACACCAAGCTCGCTAGGGCGGTCGAGATCGCACGGAGCTTGGTGCAGGAAGGCTTCCACCCCATTTTCTGGTGTCGGTACGTTGCCACTGCGGAATACGTCGGTGAGCACCTTAGGCGAGCAGTGAACGGCGAGCGGCGAGCGGAGGACGTGCAAGTCGTGGTGATTACTGGCCGCATGGGCGACGACGAGCGCCAGGCCAAAATCGCGGAGATCGACGCCGACCGGCCCCGCGTGCTCGTGGCCACCGACTGCCTCTCCGAGGGCGTTAACCTCCAGGAGAAGTTCACGGCTGTGGTCCACTACGACCTTCCTTGGAACCCGAACCGGCTCGAGCAGCGCGAGGGACGGGTCGATCGCTACGGTCAGTCGGCCAAACGGGTCAAGGCCATTCGCTTCTTCGGGCGCGACAACCCTGTGGACGGCGTGGTGATTGACGTGCTCCTCGACAAGGCGCGGGAGATCTACCGTACGCTGGGCACGCACGTGCCAGTGCCCGAAGAGAGCGAAAGTGTAACCCAGGCCGTACTCGAAGCGCTCTTCCTTCGCGGCGGGCCTGAGGCGGCTGGGCGGCAGCTCGTACTGGACTTCGGGGTACCGGAGGTGGCCGAATTTCATCGGCGGTGGGAACGGGACGCAAAGCGCGAGCAGATCAACCGAACCCGCTTCGCGCAGCGGGCGCTCAAGCCCGAGGAGGTGCAGCGCGAACTGGAAGCCGCCGATGCGGTGCTGGGCGACCCGCAGGCGGTGCGCGAATTCGTCCTCACCGCGGCTCAGCGAATCAATCTTGCGGTGAGTCCCGACCGCCGAACTGGAGTTTTCCGGGTCAGCGTGACCCCAGAGGCAACCGCGACGCTGCCTGAGCCGATCCGGTCCGTCTTGCCTGACCGCTTGCCGCTTACTGCTCGCCGCTCGCCTGTCTGGCTCATCAGCTTCGTCTCCCCGACGCCAGAAGGCGCCGAATACATTGGCCGCAACCACCGCTTCGTCGCAGCGCTGGCGCGTTTCCTTTTCGAGGAAGCACTCGCCCGTCCCGGCAACGCTACCGTCTCCCGCTGCGGTGCCTTCCGCACCCGAGCCGTGAACAAAATCACGACGATCCTCTTGCTCCGCGTGCGGTACTTGGTGGAGCAACCCCAGGCGCGGTCCCTCCTCTCTGAGGAGGTCTTGGTGATCGGCTTTGTAGGGTTGGGCGGCGGCGATGCCAAATGGCTGGAAGCGAGTTCCGCTCTCCGGCTTCTGGGCGAGGCAAAGCCTGATGCCAATATTGCGCTGACGGAGAAGCGGAAGCTGGTCGAGCGAGCGCTCGCGAGCCTGGGTGAGTGGCGTGGTACGGCTGAAAACTGGGGCGATGCCCATCTGCTGCAGCGCGGGATACGTGAGCGCGTAATCCGTCGCGCGCGTGAACTGACCGATGCCCACAGGCGCATCCGTCAGGCGGTCAGCTTGCGCGTGCGGGGGCTCGAAGTAAAGCCGCAGTTTCCCCCAGATCTTTTGGGAGTGCTTGTGTTACAGCCAATGGTGTCGCTATGAGCCTGTTTCCTGCAATCCACATTGAGGGCGGCCTTCTCGGGCCCGACACGCTGGAGCAACTCCTGGCGGGCGAGCTGCCAGGACTGAGGCCCAAAGACTTCGGGCTCGAGGGCCGACGTAGCCTCACCGACGAGATCGCCAGTGTCTTCGCCGACGCCCGGGCCGAGTGGGAGGTCTTCCAGCGTCGGCTGGAGCGCCTGCCGGAAGGCGATCCAGCGACGTCGGTCACCCGCGATGCCTGGATGATCCCGTTCCTGAGCCTTTTGGGTTACGAGCTTCGCTACAACCAGCGCGCGTACGAAGTGGACGGGGTCACGTTCGCTATCTCGCACCGGGCCGGGGAAGCAGAGACCGCGCCGCCGGTGCACATCGTCGGCTGGAGGCAGGAGCTGGGGCGGCTGGCGCCCTCTGGCCGGCCGCGCCTTTCGCCGCACGCCCTCGTCCAGGAGTACCTCAACCGCTCCGAGGCGCTGTGGGGCCTCGTCACCAACGGACGCACGCTGCGCCTGCTGCGCGACACCACCTACGTGCGCCGGCAGGCCTATGTCGAGTTTGACCTTCGGCAGATCTTTGAGGAACAGCGGTTCACCGACTTTGCCGTCCTCTACCGGCTCCTCCACCGGACCCGCCTGCCGCGCTCCGCTGCAGAGGCGCGGAATTGCCTGCTCGAGCAGTACTACCAGCACGCGCTGGAGCAGGGCGGACGCGTCCGGGAGCGGCTCCGCGACGGCGTGGAGGAGTGCATCAAGTGCCTCGCGAACGGCTTCCTTTCTCATCCAGATAATGCGGAGTTGAGACAGCGAGTAGCGAGAAGTGACGAAGATATACCGCTCGCCGCTGGCCACTCGCCGCTCGCTCCGGAAGAACTCTACCGGCAACTTTTGCGCCTGGTGTACCGGCTCCTGTTCCTCTTGGTCTCTGAGGATCGGGGTCTGATCAGTGGCGAGGCGATCTACCGGGAGCACTACGGCGTGGCGCGGCTACGGCGGCTTCTCGAACGGCGAAGCACCTACACCGAGCATGACGACATCTGGTGCAGCCTCCGGGTACTGTGGAAGGTGCTTTCCGATGAACAATTCGCGACTTTTCTTGGCGCGCCGCCGCTCAACGGCGAACTCTTCGCGCCGCTGGATCTTGATTCCTGCTCGATTACGAACTGCGATTTCCTCGAGGCCTTCTGGCATCTCGCTTACTATCGCGAATCGCCCTCCGCTCCGCCCCGGCGTGTGAACTACGCCGCTCTCGACGTGGAGGAACTCGGTTCGGTGTACGAGAGCCTCCTCGAGTACCATCCGCAGATCGACACGTCGGGCGGCGTGCCGCGCTTCGAGTTGGCGTTCGGCTCCGACCGCAAGAGCACGGGCTCCTACTACACCCCGCCTGAACTCGTGGCAGAGCTCATCCGCTCGGCGCTGGAGCCGGTGATCGAAGAACGGCTGGAAGATGCCAAGCGAATGGCGACGGAGTTGCAGCGAGTGGCGAGCGGCGAGTGGCGAGTAGTGTCTCAGAAAATCACAGAACTCTTTGGAGAAGGCGATGGGAATTCAATCATATCAAGATTTGGAAGTTTGGCAGAACGCGATGCAGTTGGCAGAACAGGTCTATCATCTCACCTCGCACTTCCATCGAGAGGAGCTATTCGGGTTGACAAGCCAGATGCGGCGAGCAGCAACCTCAGTTCCGGCGAACATCGCCGAGGGCTGGGGTCGGCGGGGAACGAGGGAGTTTCTCCAATTTCTGAATATCGCGGCAGGCAGTCTGAGAGAGCTGGAGACGTACATTCTGCTGGCACAACGGGTGGGACTATCCACTCCGGCGCAGACTCAGTCGATACTGGAGTCCGTCCAGGTGCTGAGCAAACAAATGGTGAATCTTCAGCGCAGCCTGAAGAGGCAGTGACGGCTTCCTCGCTGCCCGAGATTTGGGGGTCTCTACCATTCGCCACTCGCCACTCGCTACTCGCTCGTGCGCTCGCCGAGCACGCCCTGCTCTCCATCCGAGTCTGCGATCCGGCAGCCGGCTCTGGTCATTTCCTGCTGGCCGCGGCGCGGCGCTTGGGCAAAGAACTGGCGAGGGTTCGCACGGGAGAAGACGAGCCCGCCCCGGAGCGTGTGCGCGAAGCGATCCGGGATGTCGTGGGGCACTGTATCTACGGCGTGGACAAAAACCCATTAGCCGTGGAACTCTGCCGCGTTGCCCTATGGCTCGAGGCCCACTGCGAAGGCAAACCGCTTACCTTCCTGGATCATCGCATCAAGTGCGGCGATTCGCTCGTGGGGGTGGTAGATCTCGCTGTCCTGAAAGAGGGAATTCCTGATGATGCCTTTGAGCCGGTATCGGGTGACGACCGGCAAGTAGCCCGCTCGCTCAAGAAGAAAAACCAATCCGAGCGCACGGGCCAGTACGAGCTTCCCTTTGATGCGCGCACCGAGATCGAACATGCTGCGGTATCCATCCGCCCCTTGCTCGACACTCCCGATGACAGTCCCGCCCAGATTCGCAAAAAAGCCCAGGCGCTGCGGGATTGGGAACGGCAGTCCGAGCGCGACAGAACCGCGTGCGACTTGTGGACCGCCGCGTTCTTCCAGCCGCTTGCCGGGTATAACCCGCCGCCGATTACGAGCGACACGCTTCGCGGGTACCTCGAGACCGGTACTGCGCATGGGCAGACGCTGGGAGCGGCCCTCGCGAGTGCTAACCAACACCGCTTCTTCCACTGGCCGCTGGAATTCCCCGAAGTATTCGCAGCGAGCAGCCAGCAGCGAGCAGCGAGCAGTGAACCACATACACCACTCGCCATTCGCCACTCGCCACTCGCTGATTCCGCCACTCGCCACTCGCCGCTCGCTAATTCAGCTGGTTTCGATGTCGTCATCGGCAATCCGCCGTTCATGGGCGGACTCAAAATCAGCGGCAACTTGGGCGACAAATACCGCCACTGGCTGGAGGTGACTTACGACCCCTATGGCGGGACGGCCGACCTCTGCGCCGCCTTCTACCGGCGGGCGTATAGCCTTCTCAAGCTCGGGGGGCGCATGGGCATGGTCGCCACCAACACCATCGGCCAGGGGGATACCCGGGAAAGCGGCCTCGCCGTCCTCCTCCGCCAGGGTGGTGCCATCACTTTCGCCCGGCGCTTCATCAAATGGCCCGGTGCCGCCAACGTGGAAGTCAACCTGGTCGCCATCCACAAACCTCACCACTCGCCACTCGCTACTCGCCACTCGCCCATCCTCGACGGCCACCCCGTCCCTGCCATCTCCTCCCGCCTGGATGCCGACCCCGAAGCCGAACCCACGCGCCTGAAGCAAAACGAAGGCAAGGCGTTCATTGGCGACTTTGTGCGCGGCATTGGCTTTGTGCTGGAGCCAGGCGAAGCCGAAGCGCTGATTGCTAAAGACCCGCGCAACGCCGATTGCCTCTTCCCTTACCTGAACGGCGAAGACCTGAACAGCCATCCCGAACAGCAGCCCAGCCGCTGGGTGATTTGTTTCCACGATTGGGACCTGGAACGCGCCCGGCAATACCCTGACCTCCTGCGCATGGTGGAAGAGCGGGTGAGACCAGAGCGCGAGCGCCTGACAGGACCCGGCGACAAGCGCAATCGCGAATACTGGTGGCAGTTCGGCGCGTACCGGGCGGGCATGCGTCAAGCCATTGCCCCCCTGCGGCGGGTGCTGGTGCGAAGCCGAGTGAGCGAGCTCCATGCTATGGTATTTGTTTCTCTGGGGTGGATTTACAACGAGCAGACCATCGTCTTCGCCTTTGACGACGACTACCACTTCGCCCTGCTGCAGTCCAGCGTGCATGAGGTGTGGCTGCGCCAGCAAGCCTCCAGCCTGCGCACAGACATCCGCTACACCCCCACCGACTGCTTCGACACCTTCGCGTTTCCGCCGGCGGAGTATGAGCGAGCGGCGAGCGGCGAGCAGCGAGTGGTAGGGGCACAGCGTGCTGTGCCCTGGCGATCGGAGGACCTGCCGGAGCCATTTCAGCGAGCGGCGCGGGTCGGGGCCGTATACCACGAACATCGCCACCAGATCATGCTCGCGCGAAAGCTGGGCCTCACCAAAACCTACAACCTTTTCCACGACCATGCCTGCACCGACGCCGACATCGTCCGCCTGCGGGAACTGCACGCTGAAATGGACCGCGCCATCCTGGCCTGCTACGGCTGGGAGGACCTTGAGCCGGGCCATGATTTTTATCAAAACGACCGCGGTCAAACCCGCTACACCCTTTCGCCTGATACGCGGCGTGAGGTGCTGGCGAGGTTGGTGGGGTTGAATATCAAAATCTTCACGACAACAAACGGAGGGTAACATGCCAAGGCGACAAGTGTTCTACAGTTTTCATTACGAAGCCGATGCCTGGCGCGCCGCCCAAGTGCGCAATATGGGCGTTGTAGAGGGCAATCAACCTGCTAGCGACAACGAGTGGAACAAATAACTCGTGGCGGCGATGTTGCGATCAAACGCTGGATAGACGAACAAATGAAATATCGCTCCTGCGTGATCGTGCTCATCGGCAGTCAGACAGCGGGACGAAAATGGATCAACTATGAAATCGAGAAAGGATGGAGCGAGGGCAAGGGGGTGGTTGGGATTTACATCCACGGTCTGAAGGATCGCAACGGGAAGCAAGCCAACAAGGGCGCAAATCCATTCGACCTTGTCAAGGTTGACGTCTCTATTCAAGATTGGTGGGACAGAAGGCAGGTTGAGAAAAGATACCTGTCGACCATCATCAAAGCCTACGATCCTCCGCTCTACGACAGCCAGCGTGTATACGATTACATTAGGCAAAACCTCGCCGATTGGATCGAGGAGGCTATTCGGATTCGGCAGAGGTATTAAAACGGAGGCACAATGATGTCAGAAGCGCCAACAATTGATAGCGAATCGCCAGCGGTGCAGGCACATCTAAACATGATCCAGTCGGTCATCCAGAGGATGGCGTCCAATAGTGCATCGTGCAAAGCGTGGTGCATTACCTTGGTGTCGGCCATTCTCGTGATTGTCGCAGACAAGGGAAAGCCGAATTATGCTCTGCTCGCATTGATTCCGGCATCGCTCTTTCTGCTTCTGGACGCTTACTATTTGGCTTTGGAACGAGGCTTTCGAGAGTCATACAACTCCTTTGTTCAGAAAGTGCACGAAGACAAATTGCTTGTTGGAGATGTATACTATATCACTCCAAAGGGGCCGTTAGGGAGGAAATTGGCAGGCGCTCTGCTGTCGTTTTCCATTTGGCCGTTTTACACGACCCTCGTGACGATGATTTGGTTGGCTAACTCTCTGGTTATCGTTTAATTCGAGGGTGTGGCCCACTGCCATGGTCGGCGAAACCTTCCGCGTGCTCAAGGAGAAGGAGTTACGTCAATACGGCGAATACCGCACGCGGCGGTTGGTGTTGGAGGCGTGGGAGAAGATTCCCCCTGTAGGGGCGAAAAATTTTTCGCCCCTACCATCCGGCGGTTCGCCCCAAATCACCGGAGGCCCGTAATGACCCACGACCGGCAAAAACTTCACCGCCGTTCCCTTCGCCTGAACGGATACGATTACACGCTGGCAGGAGCGTATTTTGTGACCATTGTCACGGAGGGCCGCCGACACCTGTTCGGCGAGGTGGCAGACGGTGAAATCCGGTTGAGTGAGGCCGGGCGAATGCTGTATAATGTTTGGATGGATTTACCCAAATATTATCCCGGAGTGGAGTTGGACGCATTTGTTATTATTATGCCGAACCATATCCACGGCATCATCATCCTGGTAGGGGCAGGCCCCGGTGCCTGCCCAGATACGGCGCAACCACAGGGTAATGGGCAACCACAGGAGGTTGCCCATACGTTGGGGTTGCCGGGTGTGGTGCATCGGTTCAAAACGATGACCACCAAATTGTACGCCGACGGTGTCAAACAATTGGGATGGCAACCGTTTCCTGGTCGCCTATGGCAACGTAACTATTACGAACACATCATCCGCAACGACGACTCGCTGAACCGTATCCGCGAATACATAGCCGCCAATCCCCTACGCTGGCATCTGGATCGGGAAAATCCAAAGGTTATGGGTCAAGACAAAGTGTGGAAATCGCTGTTCCATAAAGCGGCAAGTAACCTATCACACGCTGGAGGTCAACATGAGCACCATTTTTGACTTACATTCCGCTGCCCTGGCCGACTACCGGGATTTCATGCGTTCATTTCTTCTGATCGCGGATGACCGGGCGCGGGAGTTCGTGGATGAGCAACTGGAGACGGAAGGGGTACTGTGGCCCGACCCGCTGGTGCAGTTGAGCCCGTCCTATGCGATGGGCGCAACGGTGGACGAGCTCGCTGAGGAGGGGCTGATCACTTATGAGACGGCACGGATCTTCCGCACCGCCGAGGGCAAGCCCTTCCGGCTATACCGCCATCAGGAAGAAGCCATCCGCAAGGCGCTCGGAGGAGAGAGCTTCGTAGTGACCAGCGGCACCGGCTCGGGCAAGACCCTCTGCTATTTCCTGCCCATCATGGATAGCCTCATCCGGCAGCCGGACACGGGCGAGGGGATCGCCGCGCTGGTGGTCTATCCCATGAACGCGCTGGTTAACTCGCAGCATCAGGCACTGGAGATGCTGAAGGCCAATTACGAGCGCCGCACCGGCAGGGACTTCCCGGTGACCTTCGGCAGATACACCAGCGAGACGCGGGATGAGGTGCGGGCGCAGATGCGGGCCCGCCCGCCACAGATCCTGCTGACGAACTATGTGATGGCCGAGTTGATGCTGGTGCGTCCTGAAGATCAGCGCTTCCTGGCCCCTGAGGGCGATGACGGCAGGATGCGGTTCCTTGTGTTTGACGAGCTGCACACCTATCGGGGGCGGCAGGGCGCCGATGTAGCCATGCTGGTGCGGCGATTAAAAGAGCGGTGTGCGGGAACCAACCTCGTGCACATAGGCACGAGCGCCACGATGGTTTCGCATCCAAACGCCGACCCGAAGGAACGGCGGCAGGCAGTGGCGGACTTCGCCTCGCGGTTCTTCGGACACCCTTTTGACCCCGATCAGGTCATCGAAGAGACATTGGAGCCATTCACCATCGGGGGGCCACCAGCGGTGGAAGAGCTGAAACAGCGTTTGGCCGGTGCCGAACGGCAACTCGAAGTTGGGTTGGATGAATTCCGGCAGGATGTTCTGGCGCGGTGGGTGGAATACGAGCTGGGGGTGGAAGTCCAAAGCGACGGCACACTGCGGCGGCGGGTGCCGTGTTCACTGCCGGAAGCGGCGGCACGTCTGGCCGAGAAAACGGGGTTTTCCCCCGAGATGTGCGAAGCGCGCCTGCGGGAGCTCCTATCGCTTGCTGGTAAACTCACCCGGGAAGACGGGGGAGGGCGTTTGCCCTCAAACTGCATCAGTTCATCAGCCAGGGCCGGGCTCTTTACGCCACATTGGAGGCACCGGAGAAGCGAGCATTTTCTCTGGAAGGTCAGTTACGGGCGGATGGCGGGCGCATCTTTGTGCCGGTGAAGTTTTGCCGGCAGTGCGGGCAGGAATACTATCACGCGTTGCGCACCGAGGAACGATTTCTGCCTCATCCGGTGGGTTTGGAGGCGGAGGAGGAAGAAGGAGTGCCAGGGTATCTCATGCTGGCCCCCGAGGAAAACGACTGGAGCGAGGAGCTCATTCCCGAAGAGTGGCGGCAGGCCAACGGTAAACTGAAGTCGAACTGGCAAAATCGCGTCCCCACTCCGATCTGGGTATCCCCGGATGGGAGGTATTCGACCGGACCGTTCCCAGACTCTCGGAAGATGTGGTGGCAGGAAAACGGGTTTTTCCTGTGCCTGAACTGCGGCGAGTTTTTCACAGGTCGCGAACGGGACTTCACCAAGCTGGCCACGCTCTCCAGCGAAGCACGGACCAGCGCCACATCGGTCACAGCGGTGTCCCTCCTGCGGCACGCGGAGCGCACCGGCGCCGCCCAGAGCAAGCTTTTGACCTTTACCGATAACCGTCAGGATGCTTCGCTGCAGGCAGGGCATTTCAACGATTTCATCCATACGGTCCTGCTACGGGCTGCCCTGTACGCCGCACTCTGCGAAAAGGGTGAACTCCGCTTCGACGCGATAGCGGCAGCCGTGGTCGCCAAATCAGGCCTTCAGCTTCGGGACATCGCCCGAAGTTCGGAGCTCGATCCCGGGTCCGCCGCGGCGCGCGATGTGTGGGGCGTGTTCACGGAGCTCACCGAGTACCGACTTTATGAAGACCTGCGGCGGGGATGGCGCATCGTCCACCCAAATCTGGAAGAGGTAGGGCTGTTACGGATCGAATACCGGGGTCTGGACGAGCTGTGCCATGATGCCGCCAAATGGCAATTCCATCCCAGAGTGGCGGAGATGCTACCCGAAAAGCGCAAGGAACTGGGGCGCGCCGTGCTCAATCAATTCCGACGCAAGCTGGCGATCCGCGCTAACGTTTTGCAAGAAAGGGTTCAACAGCAACTCCGCCGCCGGGCCGAACAGCACCTCAACGATTTCTGGGGCCTGGACCCGGATATCGACGAGTTGCGAAGGGCGCAGTGTTTTGTCCGTTTGGGCCGGTCCGGCCGGCAGGTCGAAGGCTTCGGGCTTGGAGTCCGGAGCACCATCGGACGGTTCCTCCGTTCTCAACTGGAGATTGACGGCAATGCTTACGAGCGGTTTATTGGGGGCTTTCTGGACCTGCTCGTAGCCCAGGGGATCCTGGTGCGTCTGGATCCCGTTGACGATCATCAGTTCTATCAGCTCGACGCAGCATGTTTGCTGTGGTGGCGAGGTGATGGTTCACCGCCCCCTCCGGACCCGATCTACACGCGGCGTGCCTTGGGTCAGGGGTATACAGCAGCGCAGCGGCGAGTCAATGCGTTTTTTCAGCGCCTCTACGCAGAGGAGGCGGCAAGCCTGGCGAGCCTGGAAGCCCGCGAACATACCGCTCAGGTGGTGGCGGCCGGCGAACGGGAGCGCCGCGAGCGCCGCTTCCGCTGGGCTCCCCAAGACCACACAAAGGAGCAGGAATTGGGGCGCCGCCTTCCCTACCTTGTCTGCTCGCCGACCATGGAACTGGGCGTGGACATCGCGGATCTGGAACTGGTGCATCTGCGCAATGTGCCGCCCACGCCTGCCAACTATGCTCAGCGTTGCGGACGGGCGGGACGGCAGGGACAGCCGGGGCTGGTCATCACCTACTGTGGCGCCCTCAATAGCCACGACCAGTACTTCTTTCGGCGCCGCACCGAGATGGTCGCTGGCAGCGTACGGGCTCCCCGGTTGGACATCGCCAACGAGGCCCTGCTGCGTGCCCATATCCACGCCACATGGCTTGCGCAGACGCGATTGCTGTTGGGGAAGTCCATTGAGGAAGTGATCGACACGGGGCGTGATGACCTTCCCTTCCGAGAAAATGTCGCCGCCCAGATCCAGCTCAACGAAGCTACGCGAAACAGCATCGCCGAACAAATCCAGAAGGTCCTTCGATCAGATAAAGAAATGCTCTCGGGAACAGGTTGGTTCAGCGATGCGTGGCTTCTACGCGTTCTGAAAGAAGCTCCCCAAGAATTCGATCGGGCCTTCGACCGGTGGCGCGAACTCTACCGCGCCGCCACGCGCCAACTGCTCGAAGCGCAACAGGCGATGCTGAAATCGCGCAAGGCCGAAGACCAGCAACGCGCCGACCGTCTCCAAAAGGAAGCGCTGCGTCAGCGCAACCTGCTGTTGCAGATCGAGACCCAGCGCGAAGAGAGCGACTTTTACCCATATCGTTACTTGGCCAGCGAAGGATTTCTCCCCGGTTATAATTTCCCGGCCTTGCCCATTCGAGCGTGGGTGCCCCGCGGAGAGGGAGAATTCATTTCGCGCCCACGGTCTCTTGCCATTCGGGAATTTGCACCGAACAACATCCTCTACCATGAGGGTGCCAAGTGGGAGATCGTCGCATTTCAGGCCCCTCCAGGGGGACTAGATGAGCGGAAAAGCCGAAAACGGTTCTGCTATACGTGTGGTGCATTCTGCCAAGACAATCTCGATCTCTGTCCCGTGTGCAATACGCGGTTCGATGGCGCAAATAGCCTGGTGGCTACCATCTTGGATATGCCCAATGTGCGCACCCGTCGTCGCGAGCGCATCACCTCGGATGAAGAGGAACGGCGCCGGCGCGGCTATGACATAGAAGTGTTCTACCAGTTCCCCCCTCCCAGTGAGGGTAACCGTGTTCTGGAGGCTGACGTTATGTTCGCTGGTTCTGTTCTGCTTCGGCTGGTCTACGCACCTGCGGCCACCCTATTGCGAATCAACCACGGCTGGCGGGGCGCGGACGTGAAGGGATTTTATGTTGACTTCGAGAGCGGCGAGATCGTCTCATCCCCCGACCCATCCAATTCAAGACCAGCGCGTCCATCCCGGCTGGAGAACGTGCGCCTGGGGGTTCAGACCACGGAAAACGCTTTGCTCGTCCATCTGTTCCGGCCCGATCTCCAGGATCCGAAAGTAGAAGCAACGCTTCAGTATGCCCTACAACGCGGCATCGAGCAGGCTTTTCAGCTAGAGGAAAGCGAACTGGGGGCGGAACGCCTCGGCCGTGACCAGCATCGCGCCATCCTTTTCTACGAAGCGACAGAAGGCGGCAGCGGCGTATTGCGGCGTCTCGTAGAAGTGCCATATGCCTTGGCTGATGTAGCCCTTCAAGCCCTTGACTGCTGCCACCTTGATATGGAAGGGAAGGATATGAAGCCCGATTGTGTCGCTGCTTGCTACGAGTGCCTCCTGAGCTTCGCCAACCAGCACGAGGCGCTGCTACTGGACCGGCATCGCATCAAAGAGATCCTCCGCGCGTTGGCGGAAAGCCGCACGGAGCCCCGCGTACGAGGTCGCTCCCGCCAGGAGCATCTCTTGTGGTTGCGCTCGCTTACCGACTCGCGCTCCGAGTTAGAGCGGCGGTTCCTAGATGTCCTCGCCGAGGATTTTTACCGGCTACCCGACGAAGCGCAAAAGCCCATCGCCGAGCCCGCCTGCATTCCGGACTTTTTCTACGAGCCGAACGTCTGCGTGTTCTGTGACGGCTCCGTGCACGACCAACCAGCACAAGCGGCTCGGGATCGCGAGGTACGAGCGGAACTGGTGCGGCGGGGCTACCGTGTGATCGTGGTGCGCTATGACCAAGACATCCAAAGCGTACTGGCTCGTTATCCGGACGTGTTCGGTCGGCGCGCATAAGTCCGTGGTTCCTTGACCACCGCGTTTCGGCCCTGGCAGGAGGTGACCCTGCCGCATCCTGATGTGACGAACGGCCGCTACCAGCAGGCGGAGTTCGCCGCCGATCTGAGGTAGGTGTACCTGGCCGAAGGCAGGGACGAGTACCGCGACCCGGTGGAGTTCTTCCGGCGCACGTACCTCACCGAGAGCCTGCGGGAGCTCTTGGCCAACGCCATTCTCCGGCTGACCGGTCAAGGGGGCGATCGCGTCGTGCAACTGCAAACCAACTTCGGCGGTGGCAAGACACACTCCATGCTGGACCTCTTCCTTTTGGCTTCGGGCCGGCTGCTCGCCGAGCTGCCGGGAGTGGAACGCGCGCTGGTGGAAGCCGCACGACGCCCTGGAGACCAACGACAGCGCGGTGAAGGTGCTGGGCGAGCCGACCCTGCGGCAGATTGCCCAGGAACTGGTCCGCACCGTCCGCGACAACGTGAGGATTGACTGGACGTTGCGGGAGAACGTGCGGGCGCAGTTGCGGGTGCTGGTCAAACGCATCCTGCGCAAGTACGGCTACCCACCGGACAAACAGGAGAAACCAACTCTGACGGTACTAGAGCAAGCTGCTATCTTGTCAACGGAATGGGGCGGCGAATGACTGGGCGGAGCTTTCCCCCCAGCCCCTGCCAGAGCGTCTTAAGTTGGCGACAACGTTTCTTGTGTTATATATCGTATCCTTACCAGGGCTAGGATGTCCCTTTCCTGTCCCAAGATGATATGCTCCATAGTCTTGGCAGGTCGCTCCGGGATATCTTCGATGATCCGTAGGTAGGTGCTGGAACGGTATCATGATGGACCGCCGCAGTCCACTCAGCAAAAGTCTCGAGGTTCTACCGTCCCGCCGATCCGTACGGAAATCGGCCTGTGGTTACCGATAGGCCTGCCTTTCGCTTACCTTATCGCGACGGCTGGCTTGAAGGATAGTGGCAATGCATGCCGGCATTCGCTATTGCCCTTTTGCAGATCCGGTTCGGAGACCATTTGCACCCCTGGCGGGCGGCAGTACAATTATTGCCAGGTTTGGCCTGGGATGGAGGCAGGCGGCGCGAATGTGCCGTCTGTGATCCATGCCAGGAAGGTGTGATTTGATTCTGCGTGATCGCCCGGTTGGGCGGGGTATGAGCGGTATACAGCAAGGTCAGGAGATCGCTATGGGAACCGACAAGGGTCGCCAGGTCGCTGGCAGGATAGGCCGCAGGCAGTTCTTGAAGGGGGTTGTCGCAGGCAGCGCAGTATCTGTGCTCGGGCCGCGTCTTGTGTTCGGTGCCGCCAGGGCAGGGGCTTCGAACGTACCAGCCAGTGAGCGTGTGAATGTCGCCTATTGTGGCATCGGCAATAGGGGTGCGGATAATGTCAGGCAGATGCAGGCAACAGGTCTGGCCAACGCAGTTGCCTTGTGCGATACGGACATTGGTGCCCCGCATACCCAGCAGGTGCTCAAGATGTTTCCTGATGTGCCGCGGTTCCAGGACTTCAGGAAGATGTTCGACAAGATGGCCAAGGATATCGATGCAGTGTGCATCTCTACGCCGGACCACTCGCACTTTCCGATCGCCATGCTGGCCATGTCTTTGGGCAAGCACGTTTATTGCGAAAAGCCCATGGCCCACAGTTTCCGCCAGATAGAGTTGATGATGCAGGCTGCAAGGAAGTACAAGGTGGCCACGCAGATGGGCAACCAGGGCCATTCGGAGGCCAACTACTTCCAGTTCAAGGCCTGGGTGGAGGCTGGGATCATCAAGAATGTCACCAAGATCACGGCCTTCATGAATAGCCCGCGGCGTTGGCATGGGATGAAGGTCACGGACTTCCTGCCGGAAGAACCGATCCCAGATACCCTGGATTGGGATTGTTGGATAGCCACAGCGGAGTATCACAAGTACAACAAGGGCTATGTCAATGGCGATTGGCGTTCCTGGTACGTCTTCGGTAATGGCGCCCTAGGCGATTGGGGGGCACATATCTTCGATACTGCCCACGAGTTCCTGCAACTGGGTCTGCCGGTGGAGGTGGATCCTATGATGCTGGAAGGGCACAGTGAGTTCATCTTCCCGCAGGCCTCTACACTGGTATTTCGTTTTCCGGCCCGCGGGAGTCAGCCGCCTGTGGAGTTGACCTGGTATGACGGTGTGAACAATCTGCCGCCATTGCCACAGGGCTTCGGCGGTGGCGTGGTAGATCCGAATGTACCGCCTCCATCCCGAGGCACTATCGACACAAAGACTCTACCACCTGGGAAGGTCATCTATACGGATGAGCTGATATTCAAGGGCGGCTCGCACGGCTCGACCCTTACGATCATCCCTGAGGCAAAGGCGAAGGAGATGGCGTCCAAGCTGCCGCCTGTGCCGCCAAGCCCATCCAATCACTACAAGAACTTCCTGCTGGCATGCAAGGGGCAGGAGCAGTGCCGGTCTTCCTTCGAGGTGGCAGGGCCGCTGTGCCAGGTGATGGCACTGGGTGTGATCGCGCAGAGAGTCAATGCCAAGCTGGTATTCGACCCACAGACCCGGCAGATCACCAATCACAAGCTCGCCAATGAGCTACTGGCTGGTGTTGCGCCTCGCAAGGATTGGGAGCAGTTCTATAGATTATAGACTGCAGCGAGGTCTTCATCTGGATACAGACCGCTACCACAGTCGCCCCGCCAGCGGTTAACAGACCCGGTTCGTCTCCGACCCATTGGCGATTTCGAGCTTTCGGCACCGTTCAGGCGACGCCTCTGGCGTGCCTCTGCGAAACGACAGAATGCTGTTGACACCCTTGGTGGGAAGGACTATTATCTATGCCTTGACGGTCAAGGCATAATGGAGAAGCAAGCATGGCTGTTTCGTTTACGAGCAAGACCTATTGGGGCGGCATGCTCAATGCCAGCCTGTGCAAGTTCTTCATCCTCAAGGCGATCTGCGATGGGCCTGCGCACGGGTACGAGATTATCCGACGTGTTGCCCGTATGACGAATGGTTTCTGCGTGCCGACCGAGGGCACGATCTACCCGGTCCTGCGAGAGTTTCAGCGGTGCGGGTGCGTGGTCTGCCGCAAGGAGGTCGTCAAAGGCCGGACCCGCAAGGTCTACACCATCACGCCCAAAGGTGAAGAGGCGTTCAAGGCTGGTGCGGCAGTCTGGCGGCAGGGCCTCTGCTGCGTCGAGCAGGTAATTGGACAGGAGTAGGCTTTTTTTTGACCTCTATACCTTGAGGGCCAATGCATATGCGATACGACGAAAGGATAATCAGGCCATGAATTCACTTTGGGTTTCGCTTCAGTTTTTCGCGATCATCTTTGCCGAACTGACAGTGCTGTTCCTGGGAATCAGCACCGCCGTCGGGCTGGTGTTCGAGTACGTTTCCAATGAGACGGTTCGGCGGTGGCTTCACCGAAAGGGCTGGCTGGGGAATTTTCTCGGGGCGGGACTGGGGGCCTTGACGCCTTTTTGCTCCTGCTCCACGATCCCGATGACGGTCGGGCTGTTACGGGCAGGGGTGCCCTTCGGGGCCACGATGTCATTCGTCCTAGCCTCGCCCCTCCTCAATCCAATCATCCTCACGATGTTCCTGGCCTTGTTGGGCTGGAAAGCCTGCGTGGTCTATGGAGCGGTTACTTTTGTCGTGTCGATGGTCAGCGGGGCCGTGCTGCAAGCGATGGGGCTGGCGAAGGATGTGAAGAATGTCCGCATCAACGGAGGTCCACAAGAAAGGGAGAAGCTGCCGACGTTCTCGAAGAAGCTCCGACGTGCCTTCGGCGGCGCTTGGGGAGATTTTCGAGGCGTGCTGCTCTTCCTCATCATCGGGGTCGCCATTGGGGCAGCGGTCTATGGGTACGTGCCCAGCGACATCGTCGTCCGCCTGGCTGGGCCACAGAATCCAGTGGCAATCCCAGTGGCTGCGGCCATCGGCATTCCGCTATACGTCCGGGCCGAGACGGTGATCCCTATCGCCGTGGCTCTCACTGGAAAGGGCATGGGCATTGGCGCAGTCATCGCGCTTATCATCGGGGGTGATGGCATGAGCATCCCGGAAATGAGTATGTTGGCTGGCATCTTCAAGATGCGTTTGGTGGCCGTGTTCGTGGGCGTTGTGTTCCTGACGGCCGTGTTGGCCGGATTCGTGTTCAACCTGATATAGAAAGGAGTACCAAACATGGCAGATCAGAAAAAAGAAGGCCTCTTGTCGAGACTATTCGGCACCAAGAAATCCTCCTGCTGCAGCCTTAAGATCGAGGAAATCGTCAAGAACGACAAGCCGCTTGAGGCCCCGGAACCGTCCAAGAAATCTGCATGTTGCGGTCCGTGCTGTGGAGAGGCACCAGCTAAACAGGACGAGAAATAGCCCGCAGCCTCTGCTCTGAAGACGTATGTCGCATGTCATGCAGTCAGTAGCAGGCCCCTGCGAACTGAGACGGCCGAGGACTGTCTGTCTTGGGCGGTTTTCTGTCGTCTGAAACCGCAGCAGTTCGCCAGTGGCTTACAGACCCGTCTGCACCGGCACCTGCCGACATTTCGAACTCGCGCCGGGTAAGTAAGAGGGTGACGCACAGCACCAACCTAGCCAGACAGCGAGCCGGTCGCTAGGCGAAGGTCGTTGTGGGCTTGTCGGCCTTAGGCCTTCCGGGGGAAGACGGGCGTTTCCATAAGGAGCATGCCCGTGCACACGACAGATCTGTCTGCCAAGAGTGCCTCTGCGAGGCCTGCCAGAAGACCGGCGCAGGCAGGTCGCGGCCATCCCTGCCGCCGGGTTCAAACAGGTCCTGGTCAGTGCCACGCCCAGTGGCGACCGTACAGGTGCAAAGTTGAAAGAATACCTTTCGCATCCAGTCAAAAGGCTCTTCCCAGACTGGCCTGACGGCTCGTTTAGCCTGCCGATCCGTCAGGAGCCTCACGTGCCGTGGGAAACCAACCTGGGCAATTGGCTCTGCATCAACGACTTCGGCGCGATACCGGGTGACAACAAGGATGACACAGCCGCATTCCAGGCGGCCGTCAATGCGGCCGCCAAACAGGGTAAGACCACGCTTTACCTACGAGGGATCGGCGGCCGAGAACCCAATTGGTACACCCTCAACGGCGAGGTGCGGGTCCACGGATCTGTGCGACACATTATCGGGCTGGGCTTCGGTCGCGTCATCAGCAACGGCAAGGGGCGATTCATTGTGGATGATGATTCCGCTCCGGTAGTGAAGTTCCAGCATCTGCAGGCCTTTGGTGGCAAGCCGCCGGAGGTGGTGAATCGTTCGAAGACCAATACGCTCGTGGTGGAAAGCTGCGACCTGAGGGTGATCGGCGAAGGCAAGGGCGATATCTTCGCGACGGATTGCCCGTCGGGCATTGAACTGCGGTCAGCCGATCAGAGTTTGTGGGCACGCCAGCTCAATCCCGAAGGGGACAGCGACATCGGCCTGGTGCTCAACCATGGTGGCCGGCTCTGGGCCTTGGGCATCAAGCACGAGGGTCGTGGCGTGCGATTCCTGACCGACCAAGGTGGTTTCACCGAGATCCTTGGCCTGTTCAATTACGCCCCGGACATCGCCACAAGTGATTTCCGGCCTGCATTCGATATCCAGGACGCTTCCTTTTGTGCGATGGGCATGCGCGAGATCTCGTTTGGCAATACGTACCCGGTTAAGGTCCGCGAACACCGCGGAGAAGATATCCGCACCGAAAAGGGAGGCGGCTGGATCGGCTGGGCACTGTACAGCGGCTGGAGCGGATCGAAAGGCATCCAAATAAGATCCCAAGTAGAATGAAACCACTGCCATTGCCGCAAGCAAGCCCACCGGCCAAACCAAAGTGGAAATCCGCCTGGTCCTTATACCACCTAGATAACGCCTCTTTCCAATAGCGGGCGATTTGCACCATCTCTGCAAATAGCCGAGGGGGGTCCGAGGTCCCTCTGCTTTCCAGGGGGACCTAACTTCTTATCACACGGCCTGCGTTACTAAACCCACCTAGAAGATTGGCCGACCTTAATTTGCGGAAGGAAACGGTAGGGCATTCTAGCAGCCAGGGCTGGCGTGGGAGACAGGATTGGGATGTGATGTCCGATAGCGTGACAGAAATAGAGTAAACTCAATGGTAGAGAATTATTGGAGGGCTAGCCTTGCCAGAAATCTTTGACAATATCTCAACCAAGCTCATTGACGGTCTCGTAACAGCCCTGCAGGAGGCAAACGCCGCGGCTTTCTGCGTAGGCTATTTTCATCTGCGTGGGTGGAAGGAGCTAGCCGCTGAGATAGAGAGACTGCCCGGCCAGGATGAATCCAGTTGCTGCCGGATCCTAGTAGGTATGGATAGGCCTCCGCAGGAGCAGATGCGATTGTTACAGGGCCTACAAAGCCCGTCCACCATTGTCGATGGAGCCGCGCAGGCAATCAGGGTTTCATCGCCATGAAGCCGCCCTTGGGAATATCTAACTGCTTCGTACTTGGATGTGCAACCGTGGCGCATGAGGGGACCACCAGCCATGCGAATCGCTCGACGTTTCTGGACATTGGCAAGGTTAATTCCCGGCGTATTCGCATTGTCGAACCTGGTGGACCGAGTATGGACGCCGTTGATCGCTTGTCACGGCCTATGCTCTGCGGGCTATCCGACAATGAGCTGGGATCCCGCCCCCTTGCCACCCGGCAGCCCGATCCCTTGCCCAAGAGCATCGGCGGGGAAATCCGGGTAAAGGATGGGGAAAGGTTTTTGAAGGTGCGCACCCTATGAGTCAAACGAACAAACAACCCAAAGACTGCTTCGAGATTGGAGGCGAGGACTTACTCGCGTCAGCCCCGACCAAATCCGTTGAAGATAGTGCGGCGGCTAAAGGCACAACCCATCAGCCATTGCCACCGGAGGCGCTCGACGACATCCGCGTCCGCGTTGGCACGCTGCTAAAGACGGAAACGGTGTCCTTCCTGCTCGGTGCGGGCGCGTCGCTGGATTGCGGGGGGCCACTGATTGGCACGGTCCCTCTGGTGATTGAACAAGACCTGCTTAATAAGGGCATCACGGGCAACCAAAAGCCGCGCATTCGACGTTGGCTCGCGGTTTTCTACGTCGCGGTGCGGCATTGCACGGGCAACACGAACACGCCGATTACTCGTGACGAGATCATTGCACGTCGAGAAGAAATACTCAAGGGCGCTCAGGTTGAAAAACTCCTGGCCAATTTTGAGCAAGTGCTTGCGACGTTGCATCGCTGGCGTGCGGCTCTTCCCGAAAAGGGAGGGCGGCTGCGTATCGACGGCTCTCCACCACTTGACGTTAAGCCGGACGAGCTCGACAAGTGCATCTACAATGCTACGCATGCGCTGGCACGAGCATGTCAGCTTCCGACCACCGGCAGGGAAGCCGGCCTTTCTACCCACAAGACGTTCATCCGCAAGGTGCTGACGCGTCCGCTCAACCTCAAACGGGTGAACGTCTTCACGCTCAACTACGACACGCTCGTCGAGCAGGCGGCTGACGCTGAGGGCATTGTCCTATTGGACGGTTTCGTCGGCACGCAGCGCCGCATCTTCCGGCCCGAGAGCTACGAGCAGGATCTCTATTTCCCCGCAGAGACGACGGAAGGCCGAGTACACCGTTTCGACCGCGTGCTGCACCTCTACAAGCTGCACGGTTCGATTACGTGGACAGCGACCGAGCCTTCTATTGACAATCCCTACGGCGTTGAGGTCGGCGTCTTCGATCCAGGTGGGGAGCAGCCCGTTCTGATCTACCCGACGCCAGCCAAGTACGGCGAGATGTTGGGTTTGCCATACTCTGAATTATTCCGCCGCTTTGCCGCAGCGATTGTCCGTCCCCAATCGGTGCTATTTGTGATCGGTTACGGCTTCGGGGACGAGCACGTGAACGCAATAATCCGTCAGGCGCTCGCCGTGCCAAGCTTTACTCTCGTCATCGTGGATCCGGAGCCCAAAAGCGATTTCGTAAATATACTGCGGGAGCAGAAGGATCGTAGGGTATGGGTAGCGGCAGGACCACGGCTCGGGATGTTCGAGAAATTCGTTGACCTTGTGCTTCCGGACCTGCGGGACGAGAAGATTCGGCAGGAAGTTCTTGAGACGCATCGTAAGCTCACAAACCGAAGCACAGTGTAGGGACAGGAGACCAATGACAACTGATTTTGAAATCGGGCGCGTTGTCGCTGTGGACACCGCGCAGGTGACCATAGAGCTGAACCAAGACCTCAAGGGGATGAGCCGGAGCACCTATGAAGGGCCCCAGGAAGTCGGGCGGATCAACTCCTACGTGATAATCCCGGTAGGCTCGCGGCGTCTCGTTGCGATTGTGACTCGCGTAGTGCTCGTAGAAGAGGCGGAGTTGAAGGCCGACCGGACAATGGTGGCGCTTCCCGCCGCCCGGCGCCTGATGAAGGCGACACTCATCGGCACGATCGAAGGGAAAAAGTTTCGGCAGGGAGTTTCGCTCTTTCCGGTGCTCGACAACCCTGTCCAGCTGGCCGGACAGGCTGACCTTGATGCGATCTTCGGCCCGATCGAGCAGGGCGCGGCGGCTGCGCCGAACCTGGACGAGCCCGGCTACTGCATCCCCATTGGCGAGTCCGCCGTTGTGCAAGCAAGGCCCATTCGGATCGACCCGAACGCCTTTTTCGGCAAGCACGCCGCCATCCTGGGCAGCACTGGCTCCGGCAAGTCCTGCACGATCGCCAGCTTGATTCAGTCGATTCGCGAGCAGCCCGCGGTAAAGCGCACGACCATCGTGATCCTGGACACCAACGGCGAATACCGCACTGCGTTCCCGAAACAGAAGGACGGTGGAACTTGGGAGGAAGCTGGTCCCAGGAAGACTCTCTACATTCCTTCTGATCCCAAGATGGGCTCCGAGCGTCTTGTCATTCCGTACTGGTTCATGAACGCCGAGGATTTCGTGCGACTCTTTCAGGCGTCCAAAGGCGTGCAGCGCCCGGTGCTCTTGGAGGCGCTGCGCCTCGCGCGCAACGATACGGGCAGCGCATCGCCACTTGCCATCCTGCGAGAGGAACTGATCCACGAGATCAATCGCATCTGGTCACTGTCGGGAAAGGACGAGAAGACGTCGAGAGACGTGAGAGATCTGGCAGATGGGCTGAAGAAGCGCCTCGGAGAAGATGATCTCAAGGATGCCTGGAAAGAGTCGAGCAAAAAGTTCGGCTTAGAGAAAGCCGAAGTCGATTCGGCGCTGGACGCGATCATTGAGACGTGTCAAAAAAATATGGGGCAAAAAGATGGAACACCCACATTTCCTCAGGTGCTCCCCGCTGACGCAAGGAAAGCGATTCGCGATGCCATCGATTCCATCTACGAGAAGCTAACAGGGACCCACCTCGGCGAGAGTGGCGGTGGTACAGGCCGCTCGGCGGATGCGCCGTCGCACTTCGACAAGTTGAAGTTCCGATCCCGCCACCTTGAACAAGTTCTCCGTCGCGAAGAGTCCGGTGGTGCACGAGCACGGGATTACTGCGGGACGATGCTGCTGCGGATCGACCGCCTGCTGGCCGATCAGCGTTTCGACTTCCTGTTCGGCCCTGTCGGTGAGGCGTTACCGAACCCAGCGCACGCATTGGCCACGTTCCTTCGCGATACGCTCGGCATCGGCGCCTCCTCGAAGACTGAGTTGTCGAACGAGACCGATGTTCCGAGGTCGCGCCTTCCTTTCTACGACCGCCAACGCGACAAGCAGAGCGTCGTCGACGTGGTCATCCTCGACCTGAGCCTGCTGGCTGCGGAGGTGCTGGAAAACGTCACTGCGCTGATCGGTCGGCTCATCCTCGAGTTCCTTCAGCGGCTCGGCGAGCATGGCGGCGAAGAAGCACGTGGATCGCTGCCGGTCGTGCTTGTTCTGGAGGAGGCCGAGAACTACATCCAACAGCCACGTTCAGCGGACGAAGAGTCGATTTCCCGCGTCGTGTTCGAAAGGATTGCGCGCGAGGGCAGGAAGTACGGCTTAAGCCTCGTCGTTGCATCCCAGAGGCCGAGCGAGCTTTCGAAGACGGTACTCTCGCAGTGCAGCAGCTTTATCGTGCACCGGCTGCAGAATCCCGAGGATCTGCGTTACTTCAAGGAGATCGTGCCTAGCATATACGGGCCAATGCTGGAGCAGATTCCGGTGCTTGCGCCGCAAACGGCACTCGTCCTCGGCGAGTGCGTTCCAGCGCCTGCGCTGGTGAAGATCCGGGAGGCGCGGCCAGTGCCCAGAAGCCGGGACCCGCAGTTATACCGCTACTGGGTGAGTGATGGTGACCCGTCAATCGATTTCGAAAGTATCTGCGCGCAGTGGGAAGGGAGGTGAGGGCACCTGATGAGGCGCTATCGGCAGGTTCAGCTAATAAGGTGGACTCTGAAACGAGGTGTGAGCCATGGCAGACCAGAATGTTATTGAAGCATTTGAGCATTTGCTTAGCCAGATGAGGGCGGCACTGGGTGTGGCCCGCGAACAGGCTGCCTGCGCGTCGCGAGAGGGCCGGTATTCCGAGGCTCAGTCATTCTTGGCAAAGGCCGAGGAGATGGAGCATTTTATCAAGGAGATCCGACACAAGCAGCGGGAATGGAGGACGATCGGACGAAGGGCTCGGCGAAATAAGGATAGTGCCCGTACGCGCCTGGGCCGCGGTGAGTGCACACCCCAGGATGCATATCGTTTGCCTATCCTTCGGGCGCTGGTTGAACTCGGGGGCGAGGCGAGGATAAACGAGGTGCTCGAGCGTGTTTACGCCGAGATGAGCAAGGATTTCAAGCCGGCGGACTTCAAGCCTATGCCTGCAAGTCCAATGACATTGCGATGGCGTTACACTGCCCAGTGTGCCCGCCAATCTATGGTAAATGAGGGATTGTTAAGGAGTGATTGCCCTCGCGGGATTTGGGCAATAACACAGAAGGGTCGGGAATTGTGTGACAAGCACACGAGTGCTTGTCAAGGGGAATACAGTGAAAGTGGGGACTAGCACCTAATGAAGGAGACATAACATGGATTCAATGAGAAATGTGATCAGAGAGTGTGTTGAGCAGTATGAAGGGACCCATGAGGGTGAAGAGCGAGTCTATCAGAGCAGCATTATGAAGGCACGGCAGCTCGATCTTGAGGCAGTGACAAGGAAAGACATCGAAGAGGTCGTAAAGCCTTTCTTGTATCAGTGGGGAAAAATGGGTCGGGCTTTAGGAGGAAGCAAGCCATGGATTGAGAATGTTGCTAGGATTGTGCCAAGTCAGGCTGGTTTGTTGGGGAGATATCGCGGAATGAAGCTTGGCCAAGCGGACCTTCCCCAAGAGGAAGAAAACATAAAAGGGCTGTACGAATTGCTCTCGCAGGAAGGTCTCCTGGGTCCAGTCGGCGCAGCAAAGTGCCTTCACCTTTTCTGCCCAGGCTTCTTTCCCTTATGGGACACTGCAATTGCCGAGGCGGCCCAAAAGGAGAGGAACGTCCGTGTCCTCAATGAGCGTTCAAGTGAGGACTTCTACCAGTTTGCCGGGCAGGTGCAAAGGTTCATCGGTGGCAATTTGGCTTTAATCCAGGATCTTGGCAAGAAGTACAACAAGACCGAGGTCAAGATCGTGGATGAGGTATTGTGGTGGGTGACCCAGAGACCCTTGTTCCTCATATTGTGACCGGTCTTCGGTCTTGAATCGATAACTGTATGAGCCTTGGTTGAGTGCGATGGCCCTGGGCCTATGGCAGGGCCACACGCGGGCAGGGAGGTAATGGTGCTACGCAGGCCAGCTTGAGTAGATGCACTGGGGATTGTGCGCGGATGTAGTGTAGTCGGGCTCACGGTTCTCGAGCCCGATAATCGGCCGATTGCTGCGCTCGACTATAGTTCGTATAACTCAGGATCTACCTCAGGGGGCCTGCGTTTACGCCCCTTGGATACCCCTGGCTTGCGTGTATCGAACAGGAGGTTGTCATCCTCGAGCAGGTCGCCCATCTGCTCCTCTATGGCATCGGGGTCCTCACCTGCCTCGAGGCGTCGCATGGCCTCCTCCATGCCCTCACCCAGGCGTAGGCCGGTCGTCTCGCACAGCCTCCGCATCATCTTTGCTACCTGGCGTGGGTCCTCTTCGTCCATCCCCTCTGCCTCGGTGGCCATCTGCTCTAGGGCCTTCTCCATCTTGTCTTCATCCAGGCCGGCCGGCAGGCCGATGTCATCGCCCGAATCGCTGGAGGCGGCCTTGCCTGTATTCACGGCAAATGGGGCGATGCGGCGATCAAGTTGTGGCCTGCCACACCTTGGGCAGGCTGGCTGCTTGGTTGGGTCTGGTCTGCGGGCAAGGAAATTGAACATCCGATGACAATCTGGGCAATAGAACTCGTATACAGGCATCGTCGTTCTCCGACCATTCCTAGGACAAGGTCAATTATCCAAGGCCTGCCACAGGCAGTCAAGCCTGTCCAGGCCTGGGCAAAGGGTTGACAGAGGGCATGGTGCAAGGTTACAACTGGGCTGGTGTCGGTCGTTGGGTGCAATGGCAACTGGCCTCATACTGATACTTACCACGGCATTGCTGGCCGCTGATGACGGTCCCTTCCTCTCTATAGCCAACGGTCTGCTGGAGGCCAGGTACAACCGTAAGACCGAGGATGTCGCACTTGTGCACCTTGCGAGCAGGCAGGTGTTCTTTCGCGGCCGACTGACCGAAGGTCAGGTGAGGGATGTGAAGATAAGGGGGCTTGTGGATCCTACCTTCGGCCAGGGCAAGGCCATGGAGGTCTTGTACCAGGATGGCCACCTCGACACCTTGATGGCCTTCGATGGGCTTGCCTTTATCCTCGTAAGGCCTGGGGCCTGCAATGACGGCAACGAGCCCAGGTCCATACGCTCTGTAAAGGCCTTTGATGGGGTTGTGGACCTGGGTTTGGCAGGTCAAAGGCCGATCACACTCGGCACAGGTGGCCTGTTGGCTGCAGACAAGAATCCGGGAAGTTATATGTGGCTGGCGATCGCAGTGCCTGGTCTGCGGCGCGGTGTGGTGGCAGGCTGGATTACCTGCGACCGCGGTAGTGGGGTGATCTTCAGCGGAATCGAGGCCAGCCTTGTCCGGCTCACTGCACAGATCGACTATGGCAGGCTCAGGCTGGCCCCAGGCCAGGGGGAGCAACTTGAGGTATTGGCCATAGGGATGTTCGAGGACGCCAGGCTAGGGCTCGAAGGCTGGGCGGATGCAGTGGCGAGGTACTATAAGATCCGTCTGCCAAGGCAGCCGGTCGGGTTTTGTACCTGGTACTCCAGGCCCTATGGCAGGGCCTCGGATCAAGAGCACATCACACAGCAGGCGGCCTTCGCTGCCAGGTGTCTAGGGCCCTTCGGGTTTTCTGTCATACAGATCGATGATGGATGGCAGGCAGGGGTATCCAAGGATGGGCCTAGGAGGAACTTTACGACCCACGATCCCAATGGGCCTTACCCTGCTGGCATGAAGCAGGCCGCAGACAGGATCAAGTCGTATGGGCTTGTGCCTGGGATATGGTTCATGCCCTTTGCTGGTACCAGCTACGACCCATTCTTTGCCGACCACCAGGATTGGTTCGTCAAGAGGGCCAGCGACGGTAGTCCATACCAGACGAGGTGGGGCGGTACCTGCCTGGATATGACAAACCCCGGTGCAAGGGGGTACCTGGAATCGGTGGTGCAGCGGATCGCACACCAGTGGGGATTTGGGTACTTCAAGATGGATGGGCTGTGGACAGGTACTGGCACGCCGCAGCAATACGTCAACTCTGGCTACAAGGATGACGGCATGGGTGATGCGGTCTTCCACGATCCCAACAAGACCAACATAGAGGCCTTCAGGGATGGCCTCCGCCTGGTCCGCCAGACGGCAGGGCCTGGGGTCTTCATACTCGGCTGCAATGGCCCGCAGAACATGAGGTCCTATGGCGGGGCGTTCGGGTTGGTTGACGCCATGAGGATAGGGCCGGACAATGGCCCTGAATGGTCCAGGCTGATCAGGGGACCGCTATTCGGTTCAAGGCACTACTTCCTTCACGGCCGCATCTGGTACAACGACCCCGACCCCGTCTACGTCCGCCAGTCCGTACCTATAGAGCATGCCAGGTTGATCTGCTCTTGGGTGACGATAAGTGGCCAGTTGAATATGTGTAGCGAGTGGCTGCCAGGCCTGCCTGAGGACCGCCTCGATCTGCTGAAGCGGACCATGCCTAGCCATGGCCTGCATGCCAGGCCTGTGGATCTATTCGAGAATGAACCACCCAGGGTCTGGCTGCTGAGCGATACGAGGGGGCCTGTCAGGCGAGATGTGATAGGGTTGTTCAACTGGTCCGATCGTCAGATGAGTATCGCTGAACCCCTGGACCGGATAGGCCTCGACCAGAATGCCAATTACCTTGCATTCGAGTATTGGCAGGACAGGATGATACGGCCTATCCATGGCAGGCTGGAGGTGGAAGTGCCAGGCCAGTCTTGCATGGTCATAGCGGTCAGGAAGGATGCGGGAGTGCCTGTGCTGATAAGCACATCCCGCCACATCACCCAGGGCATGGTGGATGTGATCGAAGAGCGCTGGGATCCTACGTCCAGGTCGCTCGAAGGCCGGTCGATGGTCGTAGGTGGCGATCCATACGAGCTGAGGGTCGCTGGGCCCAAGGCAAGGGATGTGCAGGTCAGCACCGATGATCTGCAGGCTGGGGCAAAGGTAGAGCTGAGGTACGAAGAAGGCCTCAATAGGGTAGTCATACATCCGCCAGTGAGCGGTGAAGTCAAATGGATGCTGCGTTTTTAGGCTTGGAGGTTTCTTATGGGAATGAGATCTTGTACGCTGGTATCTACAATGTTGCTGCTCGTTGCGACCGCAGGACCGCTTTGTGGACAAGGGCCTTCGCAGGACCAAAGGATGGCCTGGTTTAGGCAGGCCAAGTTCGGTATGTTCATACATTGGGGGTTATATGCCATACCTGCCGGGTATTGGAAGGGGCAGAGGATACCCGGTATAGGTGAATGGATCATGAATAGGGCGAGGATACCAGTCTCGGAGTACGAGCAACTGGCCAAGCAGTTCAATCCGGTCAAGTTCGATGCAGACCAATGGGTGCAACTGGCCCAGGACGCGGGGATGAAGTACATGGTGATCACAAGCAAGCATCACGATGGTTTTGCCCTGTTCGGGTCGAAGGTAAGTACCTTCAATGTGGTGGACGCCACCCCATTCAAGAGGGATATACTCAAGGAGCTCAGCCAGGCATGTCAGAAGCGGGGCATGCCCCTCGGTTTCTACTACTCCCAAGCGCAGGACTGGCACGAGCCAGGCGGGATAGGCAATACCTGGGACTTCGGCCCTGACGAACAGAAGGATAAGAGTGGGGCCTTCGATCGATACCTGCTGGAGAAGGCAGAGCCCCAGGTCAGGGAATTGTTGACAGGTTATGGGCCGGTATGCCTGATCTGGTTCGATACGCCCAGGTTCATGAATCAGCAAAGGGGGCAAAGGTTCGTGGATCTGGTAAGGTCGTTGCAGCCGTCCTGTCTGATCGATGGCAGGCTGGGGATAAAGGGCGACTATACATCTACCGGTGATAACGCCATCCCGAACCAGATCCTGGAAGGTGATTGGGAGACGCCGGCGACGACGAATCATACATGGGGCTATAGGATAGATGATGAGGACTGGAAGTCACCTGGCGAGATCATATTCAAGCTGGTGGACATAGTAAGCAAGGGCGGCAACTACCTTCTGAATGTAGGCCCAACTGCAGAAGGGGTCATCCCGGAGCACTGCGCGGCCAACCTGCGGTTTGTTGGAAGATGGCTAAAGGTATATGGAGAGGCGGTCTATGGGGCAGGGCCGAGCCCGTTCGGGGAGGAGTTCGGAGACTATAGCACCAGGCTCAAGGACAGGCAGGGAAGGCCTGTATTCTTGGCCTTCACCGACTGGCGTTGCACCACCAAGCCAGGCAAGCTGTATTTTACGATCTTCAGGTCCCCAAGGGATGGGTTGGACCTGCCGGCATTCAAGAACCAGATAAAGAGGGCATACTTACTTGGTGATCCAAACCAGGAGTCCGTGAAGATTGATACCGTCGAAGGGATCCGCGTGGCAAGGGTGCCGAGGAACGGGCCCCACGCGACTGCATACGTATTGGTGGTGGAGATAGAAGGTCAGAAGGTAGAACGTTGAGAAAGGCATCTGATGTACAAGATCACCTTGGTATTGCTATTCTGTGCGGCTGGGCTATTGGCCCAGGGTACAGGCATGACACAGACCGCTGGCCAGGGGCGGCCTTCCGGTGACATCCCGCCAAATCTCGGCTATTACACATTGGATCCACTGTACAAGCCAGACATACCCCTGGGTTGGGCCGAAAAGAGGATCGAGGAGAGGCTCGATAGGGGGCTTGTAGCAGTACCATTGGGCGATGGACGGGTCTATCTTGGTTGGCGACTATTGAAAGAGGATGGCAACAACGTGGCCTTCAATGCCTATCGCATCACGGGCTCCGGTCAGCCAAGGAGGCTCAACGATAAGCCTATATCCAGGACCACAGACTTCGTGGACCAGGATGTACCATCGGGCGCGCAGAATGCATGGTTTCTCAGGGCAGTGGTAGATGGGAAGGAACTGGCCAACTCCGAGCAGGTGGTGTTGCCCGCCGATGCACCTGCCGAGCCTTACAAGGCCATAGACCTAAAGGAGGACGTCGCTGGGGTGGCGATGGTCGGCATTGGTGATCTGGATGGCGATGGTACCTACGACTTTGTCGTCAAGCACCCTGGCTTTGGCAAGGATCCAGGCAGGGTCTCTCCGAACAGGGGCTCGTACAAGTACGACGCCTACAATGGCAAGACCGGCGCATTCATGTGGAGGATAGACCTGGGCTGGAATGTGGACATGGGGATCTGGTGGACACCCATGATAGTGAGGGATCTGGACGGAGACAACAAGGCCGAGGTATGCGTGCGAGGCTCGACATATGCGGCAACGCAAGAGCAGATGCTGCCGAGCGGAAGGCAAGGTTTCCTGCTCGATGCGCCCGAGTTCCTCATCGTCTACGATGGCTCCACAGGCCAGGAGATAGATAGGACCCCTTGGATAGAGCTTGGTCAGCCCAGGGACTGGGGCGACTATACAGGCAATAGGGCCAGCAGGCACATGTTGGCCGTTGCCTACCTAGATGGGAAGACCCCTGCGGTACTGGCTGTGCGTGGCACATATGGTCTCATGAAGGTAGACGCATATGTGCTCAAGGATAGGAAGCTGGTCAAGGTTTGGCGGTGGACGAACGAAAAGGCGCCATTCCTGTATCACGGCCAGGGTCAACACAGTATGAAGACTGCCGACATAGATGGGGATGGATGCGACGAGATACTGGACGGTTCTGTTGCTATAGACAATGACGGCAGGACGATGTGGTCCACAGGCTATGGCCATGGTGATCGTTTTTATCTGGGTGATATAGATCCAGATAGACCTGGTCTTGAGGTCTGGTACATATTCGAGGACCCGCATCCACACAATGGTGCGAGCCTTTGGGATGCTAAGACCGGAAACCTGATCTGGGGGATCCCCGAGCCCAGTGAAGATAACGAACTAGGCGAGACGATAGTAGGGGACATAGATCCGAATCATCCTGGCATGGAGATGGCCACTGGCAGGCATTTCTATACATGCAAAGGGCAGCGGATTGCAGGGCCGGTGCCACCGCAGGATTTCCTCATATGGTGGGATGCCGATCTGCTCAGGGAGATATACTGGAGGGGCAGGATCTCCAAGTGGGGTGGCCCTGTCATCAGCTCCATACCAGGCCGCAGCCATCAGATCGCTGACATACTTGGGGACTGGCGAGAGGAGGTCGTCGTTGTGGTAGGCGGCCAGTTGAGGATCTACACGACGACCATACCTGCCTCGGATCGCAGGGTATGCCTTATGCAAGATCCTCTTTATCGAAACGACGTGACGCATAGGTCTATGGGCTATCCCCACTATCCTATGACCAGTTACTATATTGGGACAAGATGATCGAATGAAGGGGCCTAGATGATGTCTACAGGTTGGATCGGCAGGATCTCAGTTGCAGTAGTCTTCGGGTTTATCTGTCAGGCGGCCTTGTCTGAGGATCTTTCCCCTGGCCAAGGCCGGCCAGGCAGGGCACAGATGGATGGGGTATACAAGGCCAGGATCACACCAAATTGGCTGGCAGATAACAAACGATTCTGGTACCGCAATGAGCTGGCTGGAGGCAAGAAGGAGTTCATACTGGTAGATGCCGAAAAGGGCGTAAGGGCACCAGCATTCGATCATACCAGGCTTGCAAGTGCATTGTCGAAGGCCTGTGGCGAGCAGTTTGCTGCGGATAATCTTCCGTTTTCCCAGATAGAGTTTATCGAGGATGGCAATGCCATCAGATTCACTGCTGCTGGCAAGACGTGGCGATGCGGGTTGGGTGATTATGCATGCTCGCAGATCCAGTCTGCAGATGGCTTTCAGGCCCAGCAGAGCGGACCTGAAGGCCGGCGCAGGCCAGGCCGTGCCCCAGCTAGGCAACCTGGGCCTGACCGGGCTGTCGTTTCCCCTGATGGCAGGCTTTCGGCGTTCGTGAAGGACTACAATGTCTTCATCCGGTCGGAGCCCAATGGCCAGGAGATACAACTTAGCGATGATGGCACTGAAGGGAATGCCTATGGGCTGCTGGAGTGGTCCAGCGACTCCAATGCACTGGTGGCCTGGCGGATAGAACCTGGAGACCGCAAGGAGGTTTACCTGATAAGGTCGAGCCCTCCGGAAGGCGGCAGGGCCACATTCGAGTCCAGGCCTTATGCCCTTCCTGGGGATAAGTTCCCGATGTACGAATTGAATGTATTCCTGGTATCAGACCACAAGCATCTGAGGCCCAAGGTGGATCGGTTCGAACACGAATGGGAGGTGCCGAGATTGCATTGGTACGGTGGAGGGCGGCGATTTGCGTACGAGCAGGTGGACCGCGGTCACCAGAGGTTGAGGGTCATAGAGGTAGATACAAGGACTGGAGCGGTGAGGAATATCATAGATGAGAGGTCAAAGACCTTCATCTGGACCGCGCACACAGAGAACCTGGGGCTGAGGCTGGTCAATTGGTTGGAAAAGAGCAACCAGATCGTCTATGTCTCCGAGATGGATGGCTGGCGCCATCTGTATCTTGTGGATATCGATGAGGGGCGTATCAAGTGTCAGATCACAAAGGGCGATTGGGTCGTCAGGGGCATAGACCAGATCGACGAGGATAACAGACAGATCTGGTTCTATGCTGGCGGGTATTATCCTGATCAGGATCCATATCTTGTCCATTATTTCAGGGTCAATCTTGATGGCAGCGGATTTGTGGCCTTGACAAATGGCAATGGGAACCACAGCCTTCAGTATTCTCCTGATAGGCGTTTTGTCATCGATACCTACAGCCGTGTCGACATGCCGCCAGTCCACGAATTGAGGCGAACCAGCGATGGCAGCCTCGTCTGCACGCTCGAGCAGGCCGACATAAGCGAGTTGCTCGCATCTGGCTGGGTTCCACCGGAGGTCTTCGTGGCCAAGGGTCGCGATGGTACAACGGATATCTGGGGTGTACTGTACAGACCCAAGGGTCTGGATACATCGAAGAAATACCCAGTGATAGAGAGCATCTACGCTGGACCCCAGGGTGCATTCGTGCCCAAGGGATTCAGCGCTAGGGAGCCGTTTGGCTTCCTTACCGAGGCAGGATTTGCCGTGGTCCAGATAGATGGTATGGGTACCGCATTCAGGTCCAAGGCCTTCCACGATGTGTGCTGGAAGAACTTAAAGGATGCAGGCTTCCCGGATCGGATACTCTGGCACAAGGCCTTGGCAGGCAAGTATCCCTGGTATGACATATCCAGGGTCGGGATATTCGGGACATCAGCGGGTGGGCAGAATGCTGCAGCAGCAGTCCTGTTCTATGGCGACTTCTACAAGGCTGCAGTTGCCAATAGCGGCTGCCATGACAATCGCATGGACAAGGCCTCTTGGAACGAGCAGTGGATGGGCTATCCAGTAGGGCCGGAATATGTCGCCTGCTCCAACATCGAGAATGCCTCTAGGCTCAAAGGACACCTGTTCCTTGTGGTCGGCGAGTTGGATAGGAACGTACCGCCCGAGTCTACGATGCGGTTTGTCGATGCCTTGATCAGGGCGGACAAGGACTTCGATCTGCTGGTCGTCCCCAATGGCGGGCACGGCGCAGGGGGCGCATACTACCAGAGGAGGATGTTGGACTTCTTCACAAGGCATCTGATGGGCGTAGAGCCGCCCAATCGGAATGCGATGTAGGTATGGGTGGTTCGGACATGACCTGGGCTCGTCATATCCTGGTCCTTATCCTTGTGTTGGGTTGCTCGCACAGGGTCTGGGCAGTCCGATATGCTGGCAGCGAGTCGCGGCTATCGATCAGTCGCGTAGGGGATAGGTGTATAAGGATAAGGATCGAACCTGTTTCCCGGCTGCTTGGAGATAGGCAGGTGACTTCCACGGTGTTGGTACCCTTCGAGCAAGAAGGCCTACTGGATGTCAATCAATTGGCAGACGAAAGGTCCATCTCTGTCGGAAGGCTTCAGGTGAAGGTTTGGCCATCTGCTGGCTTGGGTATATCCATCCGGACCGACCAAGGCCGTCCAGTCCAGGAGCTGACATTCAGCGATGATCCGAATGGTATTGTCCGATTCAGGATCGATGCCATGGTCCTGGGGTTGGGCGAGGGTGCGAGGCAGTTCGATAGACGGGGGGCACTGTACCCCATGGAGGCCAGTTGGGGCGGTTGGGATAGGCCCACCCTTGGCTCCGTTATTCCATCCCCATTCCTGATAGGCACTGATGGTTGGGGCATGTTTGTGCACCAGCCCCTCGGCAGATTTGACCTCAGGGCCAACCCTGCCAGTTTCGTACCGTTGTCACAGGCTAGAGGATCGCTGGATATCTTCGTCATAGCGCTACAGGAACCTGCGGATGCGGTCAGCCATTATGTCTTGCTCACCGGCAGGCCCGCGATGCCACCCAAGTGGGCCCTGGGCTACCTCCAGTCACACAGGACACTGGCAGGCCCTGACGAGGTACTTGCGGTGGCCAGGACCTTCAGGCAAAAGGGACTGCCTTGCGATGGGCTGATATACCTGGGTACAGGCTATTGTCCTAGCGGCTGGAATACTGGACATGGGTCAACTAGTTTCAATCCGAAGACCTTCGATAGGCCACAGGATATCATCGGCCTATTGCACCAGATGGGTTTCAAGGTGATACTCCATGTCAATAGGCCGCCGCAGGACCTGTTCGGTGATTCGATCCTCCAGCGGTCGGAAGATCCATCACACATAGCCAATTACTGGGGCAGGCACAGGCAGACCTTTGCCATGGGGGTAGACGGGTGGTGGCCTGACGATGGCGATGAGCTTTCGGCAGAATCGCGGCTCGCCAGACACCGCTGTTATTACCTGGGCCCGTTGGAGGATAGACCGGGACAGCGGCCATGGAGTCTTCATAGGACAGGTTACGCAGGTTGCCAGAGGTATGGGGGCTGGATATGGTCAGGCGATATTGATAGCACCTGGCGGACACTCGCTGCGCAGGTGGCAGTCGGACTGAATCATTCGCTGAGCCTGACGCCATTCTGGGGTACCGACACAGGCGGGTTCTATCCCACCAGCGAGCTGACAGGTGAGCTCTACGTCAGGTGGTTTCAGTTCTCTGCATTCTGTCCTCTGTTCAGATCCCATGGCCGGACCTGGCACTTGAGGCTTCCTTGGGGTTGGAATACAGGAAGTTTCGGGCCGATCGAGCATAATAGAGGACCAGATGAATCTGAATTGCACAATGGCGATGTAGAGCCCATCTGCAGGAGATACCTGGAGCTAAGATATCGACTCTTACCCTATAACTACACTGTCGCACGGCAGGCCTGCGACACCGGTATGCCCATGATGCGGGCGATGTGGCTACACTTTCCAAAGGATCCAAATGCCACTATGCTCGCAGATCAGTACATGTGGGGCCCGAATCTGCTGATCGCCCCAGTACTCCAGAAGGACGCCAGATCGCGGAGGTTGTATCTGCCAGACGGCCTTTGGTATGATTGGTGGACAGGCCAGAGGCTCGAGGGTGGCCGCTGGATAGAAAGGCCGGTAGATCTTGCCACCATGCCCATATATGCACGAGCAGGCTCGATAATACCGTTGGATCCAGTGCGACAGTATGTCGATCAACCCGTTGATGGGCCTACGATCCTGCGGATATTCCCATCTGCAGATGGGGGCCTTGTCCTTTACGACGACGATGGCACTAGTACTGGCTACCAGCAAGGATCCGACCCGAAGGCCGCGTCTCTGGAGTTGCAATGGGATGATCATGCCAGGCGTCTGAGGATCGGGCCTGGCCCACAGATGGGCAGATGGACCCAAGGCAGGCGTCTATTCCAGGCAGAGCTGGTGGGAGGGCATCGTCAGGCCGCGGCCGAATTCGATGGTAGTCCAATATGGGTACAATTGTGAGAAGGTGGACAGCTATGGTTAGCAGCCTTATCGGGATGGTTTTGCTGGCTGGTTGTATGGGCAGTTCAGTCACACAGAGGCTAACAGGTATTCCTGCCTTCCCAGGCGCAGAGGGATTCGGTATGTATGCAAGTGGTGGTAGGGGTGGTCGTCTGATAGAGGTGACAAACCTCAACGACTCAGGGCCTGGCAGCCTGCGGGAGGCCGTCAGTGCCACCGGACCGAGGATAGTGGTCTTCAGGGTGTCCGGCACGATCATGTTACAGAAAAAGCTCAATATCAAGGGCAAGGTTACGATCGCTGGCCAGACGGCACCTGGGCAGGGCATTTGTATTGCCGGCTACGGGGTGGATGTCAGCGGTGCAGAGGATGTGATCATAAGGTTTCTCAGGTTCAGGCCAGGTGATGTATCTGGCAGCGAGGTGGATGCCTTGGGCGGGCAGGCCTGCAGCAGGGTGATCGTGGACCACTGCTCAGCCAGTTGGTCTGTGGATGAGTGCGTTTCGTTCTATGACAACAATGAGGTGACCATCCAGTGGTGCATCATAAGCGAAAGCCTTTATCATTCGGTCCACTCAAAGGGCAATCATGGATACGGAGGCATATGGGGCGGCCGGAACTCGAGTTTTCACCACAACCTGCTTGCGCACCATTCCAGCCGCAACCCCAGGATGAGCGATACAGCGCCACAGGGACCTGCCAACAACGCGGACCTACGGAACAACGTGATATACAATTGGGGCTTCAACAGCCTGTATGGCGGCCAATACTCCACGGTGAATCTGGTCAACTGCTACTACAAGCCAGGCCCTGCCACCAGGTCCGACGTCAGGACCAGGATCCTGGATGGGCAGTCAGTCGGAGGTGTCTGGTACTTGTCAGGCAATGTGGTAGATGGCAATCCGGCAGTTACCGAGGACAACTGGCTCGGTGTGCACAGGCCATGGGGCGAAAAGGACACGATGATCGCGGAGGTGCCTTTTGCCGCAGGCTTTGTCACGACGCACGACGCAAACGAGGCCTACATGAGGGTATTGGCTTGTGCAGGGGCGATCCTGCCACAAAGGGATAGCATCGATGCACGGATCGTCGAGGAGACCAGGACAGGGACTGCCCGCTATGGTGGCCTATGGGGTGACGCGAAAGGGATCATAGACACCCAGGTAGCCGTAGGTGGCTGGCCGACATTGAAATCTGGGTCCCCACCTGCCGACAATGACCATGACGGTATGCCGGATCAATGGGAGCTTCAGTACGGCCTGGACCCGAATGAGGCAGTGGATGGCCCGGTTGACGGGGATGGGGACGGGTATACAAACCTCGAAGAATACCTCAATGGCACCGATCCGAGGCAGTTCGTGGACTATACCGATCCAAAGAACAACGTAGATCCGTGGAACCTTGCTGCATGGCAATTGGCTGTGCAGGCCTTGCCGCAGAGGCCCTCTGCCATGGCGAGGTGATTGCGGGGACCGGACTGGTGTTATTAGATGGGGGTTGACATGGTAGTCTTTTGGTCGTGCTCGACGATAGGTGTGATGGTCTGGCTCTGCATTGGACCTTCAAACCTGAGGTTCGACCTTGGGCCTGGTCCGGTAGCAGAAGGCTTTACCAAGATATCGCCCGGCGACAGGTTTTCAGCGATCGGATTTGGCTTCGAGCCAGGCGCTGAACTGGAGGGTATCGACAGGGGCGGCCAGGATCCATTGCGGTCTGACTTCATCACCAGTGACCGGCCATTCTATTTCTCTGTGGCGGTGCCGGAGGGTAACTACAAGGTCATGGTGACGCTTGGCGATAGACAAGGGCCGTCGGATACCACAGTCAAGGCGGAGCTGAGGAGGCTGATGCTAGAAGGGATAAAGACCACCCCTGGGCAGTTCTGCACCAGGAGCTTTGTGGTGAATGTCAGGAGGCCACAGATACCAGGTAAGGGCCAGGTCAGGCTGAAGGAAAGGGAGCGGACAAGCGAATGGCTGGCCTGGGATGATAAGCTCACACTGGAGTTCAACGGACAAAGGCCATGTGTATGTGGGATCGAGATAGAGCAGATCGGGGTCCCAACGGTCTTTCTATTGGGGGATTCCACGGTCTGTGACCAGCCCCTGGAGCCCTGGAATAGCTGGGGGCAGATGCTGCCAAGGTTTTTCAAGGCCGAGGTTGCCGTTGCGAACCACGCGGAATCTGGTGAGTCGATCCGCAGCAGTCTTTCTGCAGGCAGGTTCGACAAGGTCTTTAGTGTCTTTGGTCCTGGTGACTATCTATTCGTACAGTACGGCCACAACGATATGAAGGACAAGGACCCGAACGCCCCTTCCAGGTACAAGGCAGACCTGGCATGGATCGCAGATCAGGTACGTGCAAGGGGCGGTACCTGCGTGCTAGTGACCAGCATGGAAAGGAAGGCGGGTGTCGACCAGGATACGTTGGCAGGCTACCCTCAGATCGTCCGTCAGGTCGCACGAGAAAAGGGCCTGCCATTGATAGACCTGTACACGACCAGCAAGGTGCTGTATAAGGCCTTAGGCCGGGACCTGGACAAGGCCTTCCAGGATGGAACGCATCATACAAACTATGGCAGCTATCTATTGGCCGAGTGCGTGGTACAAGGCATAAAGGATCTGGAACTGCCGCTTGCAAGATACATAGTAGATGACTTTTCCGGATTCGATCCTAATAGGCCCCAGCGGCCGGACGATATCCGCATCCCACCGAGCCCAGGTCCTCAGGGCCAACGGCCATTAGGTAGTTGATATGGCCAGATCCAGTGCAGGGCTTGTGCCATTCAGGTTACGTCAGGGCATGATAGAGGTCCTGTTGGGCCACCCAGGAGGACCGTTCTGGGCGGGCCGTGACGAAGGGGCATGGTCCATACCGAAGGGCGAGTTCTCTCCGCCCGAGGATCCGCTCGCTGCTGCCAGGCGGGAGTTTCAAGAGGAGACAGGCCTGGTCGCAGAAGGACGGCTCATACCACTGGAGCCTGTCAGGTACAGTGGAAAGATCCTGTATGTATGGGCACTGGATGCCGACCTCGACCCGAAGGGTTTCAGGAGCAATACATTCAAGATGGAATGGCCACCAGGTTCTGGAAGGCTTGCGGAGTTTCCGGAGATCGATAAGCTCTGCTGGTTCCCCATGGAAGTAGCCAAGAAGAAGATCCTGAAGGGCCAATTGGGCCTATTGGCCCAGCTGCAGCGGATCGTGTCTGAGCAAGGTTGGAGGTAGATATGGCAAGGACAAGAAGACCATGATTTCGAGGAAGATCGTCTCATGCGGCACGCACTTGTGGCAATCGTAACCCTGGCCGCCATCTCCAGCCAGGGGCAGGTTCATGTAGGTCGGCTCACTTGCGAAGGTCTTGTCGAGCCTTTGGGCATAGATGTGCAGAGGCCCCGCCTGTCTTGGCAGATATACTCCGAGCAGAGGGGCCAGCGTCAGACCGCCTACAGGATCATCGCTGCCTCTGATCCGAGTCTACTCCAGACTGGCAAACCTGACCTGTGGGATAGCGGCAAGATATACTCCGACCGATCCATATTTGTCAGATATGCAGGTAGGCCGTTGGCCAGCAGCCAGAAGGTCTTTTGGCAGGTCATGGTCTGGGATAAGTACGATAAACCCAGTGCCTGGAGTCAGACGAGCTGTTGGACCATGGGCCTGCTATCGGCTGGCGATTGGAAGGGGGCAGAATGGATCACGGACAAGTTATTATTGGAGAAGGTCCGGAGGTTCTTTGGGTATAGGTCTATCGAGACCACCGATCCAGGCAAGACCAAGTGGATCCAGGTAGACCTTGGTCAGGACTGCGTTATCGAGGCAGTCAGGCTCCATCCTATCCTTTACGGGGCCACCGAAAGGATCGGTATGCCGGTTAGGTTCAAGGTCGAGTCTGACGATGAGCCAACCATGGCTGATGCCCAGGTGATTGCGGACTTTACGGATAGGGACTATCCCAATCCTTGGGCAAGCGTTGTAGAATTGCAACCGAAGGACAGGGTCGTAGGAAGGTTCGTCAGATTGACCGCTACTAGGTTGCGCCTGACGGAAGGGACGGCGTGTCTGGCCCTCAGCCAACTGGAGGTCATATCTGGCGGAAGGAATGTGGCGATAGGTGCATTGGTTACTGCCAGCGACGGGATCGAGCGGGGACCGTGGTCCATAAGCTCGATAGTGGATGGAAAGATCCCCGGCCCGGATGATCCCCTCGGGAATCCTACGCTGCTTTTCCGCAAGGACTTCTCTGTAAGGCCTGGGTTGAAGAGGGCGCTGGTACACATCTGCGGCCTTGGTCAATATCATCTGTCCGTAAATGGTTCTAGGATAGGCAAGGCATTCCTGCGGCCTGGATGGACTGCCTATGACAAGACATGTCTCTACGATACGTATGACCTGACCGATACCCTAGAGATAGGCCAGAACACCATTGGCCTTATCGTTGCAGGGGGGATGTACAACTGCCAGGCGGGCAGATATGTGAAATTCGTCGGCCCGTACAGGCCACTGACGATCAAAGGGATCGTCAGGCTGGAATACGAGGATGGCACGGTCGATGAGCTGGTAACAGATGGCTCATGGCAGGTCCACCAGGGTCCCATTACCTTCTGCAATGTATATGGCGGCGAGGATTACGATGCACGCCTGGCCCAAATCGGATGGGACAAGCCTGGTTTCGATGCCAAGGCTTGGCGACATGTAGTGGTATTTGGCGGTCCAGGTGGGGACCTGCGGGGTGCCACTTATGGCAGCCCAGCCTTCTCTGGTCGGGAGGTAATAAGCCCTGTGGCGGTCAAGGAGATCAGACCTGGCGTCGAGGTCTATGACCTTGGCCAGAACGCATCCATTACCATCAGGATGAAGGTCCATGGTCCTGCTGGATCGCAGATAAGGGTGACACCTGCAGAGCTAATCAAACCTGATGGTACCGTTGACCGCGGATCCTGTGGCGGCGGCAGGGCATATTGGAGTTACACGCTTGCCGGTGGCGCTCCTGAGCAATGGGCCGCCAGCTTCTTCTACCATGGGGCAAGATACCTGCAGGTGGAAAGATTGCCTTCGGATGACCCTGACCGATTGCCACAGCTCGATTCCATAGAGGCCCAGGTGGTGCATGCCGATTGTGCGTCCATAGGGGAGCTGGCCAGTTCGAGCGAGCTTTTCAACCGCATCAGACAACTGGTCCGCTGGGCCCAGAGGAGCAATCTGGCCTCTGTGATAACCGACTGCCCGCATCGCGAAAGGTTAGGTTGGCTGGAACAGTACCACCTCAACGGTCCGGCCTTGCGGTATGAATGGGACATGACGCAGTTGTATCGCAAGTGCTTCCAGGATATGGCTGACGCGCAGTTGCCCAATGGTCTTGTACCAGATACGGCCCCAGAATACGTGATATTTCCGGATGGATTCAGGGACTCACCTGAATGGGGCAGTGCCGTGATACTGGCTGCCTGGCAGCACTATCTATTCACTGGTGACGACGGCCCGCTGTCCGAAAACTACCAGGTCTTGCGACGCTATCTGGATTATCTCGAAGGGCGTTGCAAGGATGGGATACTGTCGCATGGACTCGGCGATTGGTACGATCTGGGTCCGGGTAGGCCAGGGATATCCCAGTTAACCCCCATGGGACTGACGGCCACGGCCATATACTACCAGGACCTGTGTACCATGGCCAAGGTCGCACAGGTGCTCGGGCTGAGGGATGAGGCCGCTGCCTACTCGAGGCAGGCCGAGCAGGTCAAGGTGGCATTCAATAGCAGGTTCTTCGATCAGGAGCGTGGTCTTTATGGCACTGGTTCCCAGACCGCGCAGGCCATGCCGCTTGCCTTAGGGCTAGTTGAGCAAGGATACAAGGAAAAGGTCCTCGAGGCCCTCATCAAGGATGTACAGGCAAAGGGATTCACTGCCGGCGATATCGGCTATAGGTACGTCTTGAGGGCGCTCGCAGATGGCGGCAGGTCTGACCTGGTGGTGCAGGTCTGCAACAGGATGGATAGACCTGGCTATGCCTACCAGTTGAAGCAAGGGGCGACCAGCCTCACGGAGGCATGGGACGCAGATCGCAGGGCATCCCAGAATCACTTCATGCTCGGTCAGATAGTGGAGTGGTTCTATCACGACCTTGCTGGCATACGGCCCGATCCTTGCTATCCAGGCTTCAAGAGGTTCACGATCAGGCCAGCGATTCTAGATGGGATCGACTGGGTCAGGGCATCATACCATTGCCCGTATGGTCTGATCGCCAGCGAGTGGTCGAGACTTCAGGACGGCGGTCTGAGGCTTCGATTGACCATCCCGGTCAACACCATCGCGAGGCTAGAACTGGCCGTAAACAAGGATAGCTCCATTACCGAGTCAGGCCAGCCCATAGATAAGGCGGAAGGGATACGACTGGCATCTGGCCCTGATGGGCATGCAGTTTACACACTCGAGAGCGGCATTTATGATCTGGTCGTTGGGCCATGATTCGAAAGGGTCAAGGTATGGTACGGCGAGCGTCACACAGGCAGTGTTCTTGGCGATGGTTTTGGTTGGTCAGCGGTCTAGGTGCGCTAGTCTGGTTCCTTATCAGGGTCGTACCCAGACCCAGTAGGGCCGCTTATCCATGCCAGAGGGCGGCACTGCCTCTGGCCGCTGGGTTTGTGGCGTGGTTGGCAAGCGGCCTTAGTTCGATCTTGGCATTCAAGAAGGCCAAGACCATGGCTGCAAGGTCGAGGTGGGTAATGGCGGCCCTTTTATTGGCTGCGGGGCTTGCGGCATCTGGGGTGTTCTGGTCCAGATTGGAGGTACAGCCTGGCCTTGCGCAGGGACAGCAACCTGGTTTTGTGCCTACGGACCAGCCTAACAGGCCTATAGGAAGGCCCTTCGGGATCAGGCCAGGTCGCGTGGTCTGGGTGCATGACCCGAACGTCTCTCGTTGGGATGGCATATCGAATGATCCAGGCTGGTGGGATGATCGGTACACCAATCCAAAGCTCGTATCCAGGATGTTGGCAGACGCGATACGCTCGGTCGGCGATGCCGCTGACCTGAGGACGGCATGGGATAGGATCTTCAAGGACTTCAATCAGCGGGCCGGCCGCGGACCTACAGGCTACCAGAAGGGCCAGAAAATTGCCATAAAGCTGAACCTAAATCAGTGTCGCGATCACGGTGATTGCGGCAATGCATCGTACATCGCGCCACAATTGGTGATGGCCATCCTCGATCAGCTTGTCAATCAGGTCGGTGTAGTCCACTCCGATATCACCTGCTACGATGCAGTCAGGTGCGTACCTTCCACCATCTACGATCGGTGTACGAAGGCATTTCCGGGCGTAAGGTTCGTGGACAGCATTGGGGGTGGTGGTCGCGAGAAGGCGGTCCCATCCAAGCAAGACCCCTTATACCTGGCAGGAGGCGAGGTTATATACCTTCCCACCTGCCTCGTCGAGGCCGATTACCTGATCAATGTCGCTGGCCTGAAGGGTCATACACTCGCTGGTATCACCGTATGCGCTAAGAATCATCTTGGGTCCATGCTGACAGAAAGCGGTGGCAATGCAGCGCAAAGGATCCACCAATACCTTACGGTCAGGCCAGGAAGACCTGGCAGATCGGTCCAGCAGATGGGCCAGTACAATGGCCTGGTGGACCTGGCAGGTCACAAACACATCTCAGGCAAGACCATCCTTTACATCATCGATGCCATCTATGCCACAAGGCACAACGAGTACAGGTTGGATAACTCCTGCAAGTGGGAAAGCAGTCCATTCAATGGCTTCTGGACATGTAGCATCCTCGCATCACAGGATGGGATTGCCATCGACTCCGTAGCCCTAGATCTGTTGCGGAACGAGCCGACCTTGAATGAAATCGTCAGGGGTGCGGTAGACAACTATCTACACGAGGCGGCCCTGGCTGATCGACCTGCCTCTGGGACGAGATACGACCCGGAAAGGGACGGGACCTTCCTCACCAGCCTTGGCGTCCATGAGCACTGGAACGACCCAAAGGATAGAAAATACAGCCGAAACCTAGGCACAGGCAATGGGATCGAGCTGGTGTGCATAGGCGACAGATTCTAGGTGAGCACATGGTGCCTCGGCCATGGGGATCCTTACTGGCACCACCGAGGCATGTATCTACATGAACTTCCGCCGAATGTCGAGCTAGGCCTACACCGGGCGATATGCCTGGGGCAAATAATTTGGCCGATCAGATCCCCGTCGCGGTCAGCAGGACCCTGTTGCGATGGATCAGCCTGACATCCTCGATCCGCGCTATGCCGTCTGCCGCCTCCATCTCGGCGATGACCTGCTGCGGCAGATAGATCGGGACATCCCTCGCAAGTGGCAATACGGCTATCTCCAATCTGGCATCCTGCCCATGCTTGAGGTAGTGGGCAAGGCCTATCTCCAATGGGTTGCCATTGTAGAAATCGTCGATGATGAGCCTTCCATCCAGCCAGACCTTGGCTAAATCGCCTACGTATCGGACCTGTAGTATCGGGTCCGAGCCCAGATCCATCCCCTCCGGTAGGATGATCCGCCACAACGCTGCCTTTTCCATCTCCAGGTCATTGGGGGCACTTGCTACCTGCCTGCTGCCGATGGTGATCCGTCTGTTGCCATGGGCAGGCCTAATCAGTGTCAGCGATGGCCTGATGTCCGGCCTTGCCTCCTGATCCAGCCAGAATACCTTGAATATGCCATCATCCCTGCCATCGAGCGAGTGGTTGCCTCGAAGGACCCCCGCGGGGCAAGGGTAGATACAGACCCATGGGGCTTGGCCAGGCTCAATGGTAAGTTCGAGTTCATTTCCATCTACTACAAGGCCTGCATTGGTAAGGAATACCCTATCCCTTCCTGCCCATCTTGCCTTCCAGAGCCTGAGCGAATCTGTCCTGTCCAGCAAGACGATCTGGATATTTGATGGGCCATTGTCGATCTGTATGGCAGGAACCCTTCCTGGTCTCGGATCCCTGACGATCTGGGTGTCTGAGATCGCATCCAGGCTGCCTGATGAAGTCTCGATATGCAGTCCGGAAGGCAGACAGAAATACGCAGGTATGCCATCTGTAGCAGCGAAGAAGATCACGTGATCCTGGCCGTTGTCCAGCCTGCAGAGGGGTCGGGCAGTTGCCCAGGCGAGCCTGATCCCGCCGGCTAGGTCGAGGTTGAATGGCCATATCAGGCAACGGTCTTGCGGTATCGTTACAGGCCTATCAGGTATTGCCAGGCGGCCGCTTGGCAACAAGATCTCGAATTGGATGGCATCCTTTGCAGGCATCGACCTCAACCTTTCATAATTGTTGACAAATATGAACCCAGCCTTGCCATCGGACCTGACCGACCAACGCAGTGTATCCACGTCATTTGGTCCATTGGGCCTTGTGTCAGGCAGGTAGGTTGGCATCCTGACCAGGTCAGATCCAAAGTCGTGAATGAACAGATGCAGCCGCCGCAACAGGTGATAGTGGGGCCTGATCTGACCATATTGGCCCAATGGGGCCTGAAAGTCGTAGTTCTTGACAGGCATATCGTTGTAGTTTGTGTACCTTGTGGCCTGTGACTCCATGAGGGTGGTTGCCTTGCCATCTGGATTGACCCCGCCATGGTACATGTAGTAGCCAAGTAGGCTGCTGCCAGAGCCGAGCTTGACCAAGGCTATGGACTCTATGTCAGCAGGCCGGATCAATACACGCCTGTGGTAACTAGACATCATCCCTCCGCCTACCTCGCAGGTCAGGTATGGGTACAGGGTGTCATCTGGCTGATCGATAGCTGCAGGTCGGCCGAGTAGTTCGTTGGCTATGTTGGTGTCGTTTCGCAATCTAGAGAAGTGGAACCCGGCCCAATACCTACCGGGCATCGGCGTTGTCTGGCGATCCCAAAAACCCTCGGCATAAGCCCCGTACAACGGGAGGATCTGACCGAATGGGATGGGCGAACTGAGGTTCGGCCAACCTGTGCGGGTGTAGAATGGCACATCCAGACCGACATCCCTGGCAAGCCTTCTGAGTGTCAACAGATGCTCGGCCGGGCCTGCATATTCATTCTCGAGCTGGATGCCTATCACGGGTCCCCCATCCTTCCAAAGCAGGCCCCTCAATTGCTCAGCTATCTGGCTGTAGAGGGTGCGCACCTTTGCAAGATAATTCGGATCGTTCGTTCTCAATCGCCAGCCCTTATCCAGCAACCAATCCGGAAAACCACCGTTTCTGACCTCGCCATGGCACCATGGCCCGCATCTGACCAGGGCATACATGCCGACCTCCTGGACCATCTGGATGAACTTCCTGAGGTCGCGGCAGCCAGACCAGTCGAATCGGTCCTCTATCTCCTCGTGATGGATCCAGAATACATAGGTCGCAATGATATCTATCCCACCGGCCTTCATCTTCAATAGCTCCCTGCGCCACTGGTCAGCAGGACAGCGACTGTAGTGGAACTCGCCCATTACAACTGGCCATGGCCTTCCATTGAGCAGCAGAGAGTTTGGGTCTACGGCCAGGCTACTGCCATCTGGCCTCCTTGCAGTGCCGAGGCTGAATTGGACGACGGGTCTATCATTTGTTGTCGGTACGACCAGCCGCAACATTGCCGGCTGGCCTGTGGAACTGGCAAGTAGACTGATCAATGGCAATAGCAATCCCATCACTGGTTCTCACATCAGCTTACCGTCTCTGCATTGTATCTGGCTATGTGTCCTTCCCTGATGACGAGCCTGAAGACATGGCCGAAGAACCAACAGGCCATCAGGACATAGATCAGGGCAAGTACTCCTGCCAAGAGCAGATCCATTGGGTTAGACTTGGTGCCTGAGACGATGGATCTCATGGATTCGAATACATATGTCGGAGGCAGGATCCTGGCCAGATACTGCATCCACGTCGGGAGGACCGAAACAGGATAGAATACCGCGGCAAATGGTGAGAGAAGGGCCGGAATCGGCCAGACAAGCCACTCTGCAGGCGGTCCGAATCTAAGCACCATGGAGATCGCCAGTATGCCGAGCGAGATGCCGAACAGGAACAAGACCAGCAAGAACGGCAAGACTGCAAGGCCATATGCAAGAAATGACCAGCCGAAGGCGATGCTGGCTAGCAGTATCATCACGAGCAGACCTGCCAGACTGGTCAGGATGCTGCAGATAACAAGACCTAACAGGTATTCAAAGACGGATATCGGACTGGCAAAGAGATTCAGGAAGTTCCGTGACCAGACATCCTCCAGGAAGGCTGTGGATACTCCAAACATTACACGGTTGAAGAAGTCCCAGAATACGATCGCACCGAGAAAGGCGGCGAGGAAACTGAACCCAGAGGAGGCAACCGTGCTGAGATAGCGGCTTATAAAGCCCCATAGTATGATGTCTATGGCAACCCAGACTACCACAGGGAGGATCCGCACAGGACTACCCCTCATGAGGTAGTACTGACGCAGGAGTATGGCTGCCACATGCCTCGGCCTGACCTTCATGATCCATCCTCGATGGTCAATGGTTCCTTTGCAACGGCTATGAACAGCTCCTCGAGGTTGCGCATGCCGTATTCTTGTGGCAAGGTCCTGGGATTGCCCTCGAGCAATATCTTGCCATGGGAAAGGAACAGGACCCTATCGCAGACGCTCTCGACCTCCACCATGTTGTGACTCGTCCATAACAGGCCCACTGCCTCCTTCTTTGCAAAACTTCTTATCCTGTCCCTCACCTCCCTGGCATTGGCAGGATCCAAGGAGGCAGTTGGCTCGTCCAAGAGCAACAGGCGCGGGCCACTTAGGAGGGCCTTGGCAAGGCCTACGCGGGTCTGTTCGCCAGATGACAAGACGCCGCACTTTGTGTTCCTAAATCGACCTAGTTCGAATAGGCTTATGGCCTGTTCTATCTTATCCTTCAGATCCTTGACATTGTAGAGTAGCCCGAAGAACATCAGGTTCTCGTAGACGGTGAGATTTCCTGGTAACGGCGCATAGACTGCAGCGAAGTTGGTCCTTTCCAAGGCCTTACAACGATCGGTCGATATGTCTATCCCCTCTATATAGATCTTACCTTCGGTAGGCTGTAGTACCCCGAGGATCATGTTTATTATGGTCGTCTTGCCAGCGCCATTCGGGCCGAGCAGTCCGACGATCTCGTTTAGGTTGACATCGAAACTGACATGATCTACCGCCAGTATACTGCCATAGTACTTGCAAAGGTCTACCACTGCCAATACGTTCCTGTCGGCCATATCTGCCTTCATTCAGCCTGCAGCAGGCCATCTACAGGGGCAAAATCATCGGTCAGGACCCGCGCCTGCGGGGTACCGAGAGGCGAGCCAGTCCTGAGGTTCTTGAGCCTTGCGATCAGGTCCGGATAGGACTTTTCCTTGCCTGTCATCAGGGCCTTTGCCCTCTCCAACAATTGGACTTGGTCTACGGGTTGATCCTTATCCATGGCCACCAAAACGACGTTTCTCGATGTACTTGCAGGGAATAGATAGACCTGTCTGAAAGAGGTCCTTATGGTCTTGTAAATGACCGTTACTATGTCATCGCTGCCCCCATAGATGCTGCCTATGACGTTGTAGGCCAACAGGCCACCCTCATTGAGCCTCTGTCTGGCTAGGGCAAAGAACTCCTTTGTCACGAGGGTGTAGGGTATGTAGGAACCATACCTGTTGGCAGTGTATGCGTCGATGATGATAAGGTCGTACCGCTGTTGCGATCTGCGGAGGAAGATCCGACCATCCTCTACGACTATGCGATGTCTGTCTGACTGCTTAACACCAAAGTATTCCCTTGCCACCTCCACAACCTTTGGATCTAGCTCTACTGTAACGATATTGACATCCGGATAATGGTGTTCGACTGCCTTCTGTATGCTTCCGCCACCTAGACCTAGCATCAAGACGCTCTTGATCCTGGGATTGAATAGCCAGGGCATGTGGAAGTATTCGATGTATTCGAAATGCCCTTGCAGGGGATCGTCCAACGACATGCGGGTCTCCGTGGCATTGTCGAAGTAGAGGTATCGCAGCCGGTCTTCGTCAACGACCTTGATGCTGTGGTAGGCAGATGTGGTCTGGTATACCGTCTGGGCAGCCTCTAATACACCCAGCTGGATGGGCAGAAGACCTATAGACATCATCAAAACGATCTTGTTCATGATTCCTCCTTAAGATGCGGCCATAGGCGGCCCGCCCTTATACATATGAAGCCCAGGACTATTATAACCGCCCCTGCCAGCCTGAATATGGATGAGATGTGCAGCTGATCTATAAGGACATAACCTGATACGAACACACCCACTATACTACCGATCGTGCTGGCAGCATAGACAAGACCGGAGATCCTACCTACCTCGTCCACGCGCGAGGTCGCCAGCCTGATCATGAATGGGCAGAGCATGGCCAGCACCAGACAAGGTAGCAGAAAGATAAGCGCACTGCCAAGCACAGGATCAAGTTTCTGCCAGATAAGCGGTATGTCTCTGTCGAGTGGGTGGCGATCTATGATCATGTTCAATAGCCGGCCAGCAAAGTTAGGTATCAGACAGGTAAGGCCTCCGATTGGTAAGAGCAGGTAGCCGATCAGACAAGGCGAATCGAACCTGTCGGCAAGCCTGCCCCCTACGTAATAACCTACCGCGAGGGCGACCATGATCAGGCCTATCTGGCTTACCCAGACATAGAACGCCCCGCCGAAACTGGTGGCAAGGAACCTTGCACCGACGATCTCCAGGACCATGATCACGAAACCGCCTATGAATACAACTAACGCGGCCGTTGCAGTTCGCCCCACGACGGCACCTGCTCAGCGATGATCGAACGGCCTGATCCGCCAGGCCACCTTACCTGCAAGCGGGTCCTGGGCCAGATGCCACTGGCTATCCTTCCTGATGCATGTGATCCTGTGCAAGACCCTTTCTGTTGGCAGGCATACCAGCCCGTCGGCCTGATTGCGATCGGTCGCAAAGACCACAAGCTCTAGGTTGGACCAATCCATCTGGGCCGTGGACTGTGCGAGTGCTATGTGGGGGATGATGGCCCCATCCCTGACGAGGATGACGATCGGGATCTGGCCGGCCTGTATCTGATGCCAACCAGATTCATATACCTTTGCCGTCTGATAGTCGATCCAACGGCCTGGTGGCAGGTATACTGCCCTGGACCTTTGCCCTTCGTGCAAGAGCGGGGCGGCCAGGATGTCCGACCCGAATAGATACTCGTCATCTACCAACCACGATCCAGGGTCGTCGGGGGACTCTACGAACAATGCCCTGAGCATAGGCAGGCCCGATCTTGAGCAATCGTGGGCCTGGGCATACACGTACGGCATAAGCCTATACTTGAGCTCCACTATCCTGCGGAACTCGTCCATAACTGCCTGGCCATACTCCCACGGTTCCTTTGGTGCTGTTCCGTGACAGCGGGTATGGGATGTCAAGACCCCAAATGACAACCAACGCAGATACAGGTCATCCGATGGCCTGGAGACGAACCCACCGACGTCATGGCTCCAGAACGAGAACCCGCACAGCCCGAGCGATAGTCCAGACCGCAGTGTGGCGGCCATCCCACCGTCGGTACTCTCTGCATCCCCACCCCAGTGCACGGGATATCGCTGACTGCCTGCCCAAGCACTGCGAGCCCATATGATATCCTCTCCTGTCACCAATCTCGTGACCTCTGCAACGGCCTTGTTGTAGCGGAGCGGGTAGAGATTGTGTTCGTAGAAGCCCGTCCTGCCGGAGGCATACAGCCCGTTCGGCGGTGCTGCCTCACCGAAGTCCACCTTGATGGCCCCGACGCCCATCCTGAGCAGTCCTGCGAGCTTATCCTGGTACCAGCCGATCGTGGCGGGATTGGAAAGGTCCAGTACGGCGTCCTCGGTCGGTAGATTACCCTTTGCATCCCTGACCATCAGCCCTTTTTCTATGATCTCGGGAAAAAGGTTGTTCTTGGGTACGAAGTATGGCAATTGCCACAACGAGATCCTGAAGCCATCTTCCTTCAGGTCTGCTATCATCTTTTGCGGATCCTGGAACCTGGCCTTGGAGAATTGGTAATCGCACCTCCAATCGGTCTCGAACCACCCTGTATCTAGGTGGATCACGTCGCAAGGGATTCGGTTCTGGCGGAGCTTCGTTGCCACCTGCCTGGTCTGCTCTTCGCTGAAGTATGTGCACCTGCTCATCCAGAGGCCGAAGGACCAAAGCGGCGGCACAGGAGACCGGCCCGTAAGATCGGTATAGGCACCGATAATCTCCTTGGGGCTGCCCAGGAAGACAAATAGATCCAGCTGGTCGTCGCCGATCATTAACGACATGATACTGGCATAATAATGTCCGAAATCGCATGTGATAGGCGAGGATGTATGCATGAACATGCCGTAGCCCTGGCTGCTCATGAAGAATGGAATGGGCTTGTACATCTCCCGGTTCTGCGTGCCGTTGGAGTCATCGGTCCAAAGAACAATCCTCTGGCCCCGCTTGTCAAAGGCGGTAAACGACTCGCCGCAGCCGTATATCCGCTCGCCTGGGCTGAGCATAAAGACAGCACAGACACTGCGGGAATAATCCGCTGCCCTGCGGACGAATGAAAATGGCAGTGTGGGTGTGAATGTTTCGCCTCCATCTGCATGGTGGAATGTCCTGGTTAGCAACCTGCCATGGGCATCGCGAAACTCGATCCTGAACGGCCTTTCCATGATCGTGACCGAGCCAAAAGGACCGCTGTAATGATGACCGCCTTCGATCTTCTTGTAGGTCCACGAGGTGTCCTTGGATGGCCTGCCATCGAGCAGCATCAAGGAAGGCTCTCGAAGGTCGAACTGAGGTCCGCTTGCCGCCCTGATCCGGACGGTCCTTGGAGAGACAAACTCGATCGAGAATGGCAAGGTCGGATCTGCCTCGTACTCGCCACTGGGGAATTCATTCGGACCCACAGGTCTGACCACTGCCAGCATGTTGTTGAATGCCTGCCTGGTAAAGTACTGGGCCCTCCGCCAAGTGATCTGACCGGAGCCAGTGGCAGGGTCGAAACTGGCAAGCCTGTCTGCCAGGTAATAGAGGTTCGAAAAGTCGCGAAAATCGCCACTGATGTCCACAGGCTCGTTGAGCAGGGGCTCAGCAGCGCGGCCTGTCGCCAGGTATAGCCCTAGCAAGGATATGACGAGACTTGATGTCCTCTTCATGACAGCATCCTTTCACTCGATCCCTACCACGGTGATTCCGGTGTACCGTATTCCGAGGCCTTCGGTCTCTGCTCGAATGGTGCTATCAGGCCAGCATGTACATCGTAGAGTCTTGCATGTGTCTGGATAGCAGCATCCACCAGTTCCCTGTACGGTCGGTTCGTCACGTCCACCAGGCCTATATTGTAGTTCTCGCCATCGAACCTACCGAGGACCGGCTCATCTGTCCATTGAAACCAGTGTGCACCGACGAATGCTGACAATTTGGCAGCCTGTTCTACATAGTACCGGTAACCTTTTGCCCTCTCAGCCTGGTTTGCCGCTTGTACTAGGCCGGCAGCCAGGCCATTGGCGGGTACACCTATATGGAACTCCCCGATCAACACCGGCCTTCCAGTGGCCTGGTAGACCTTGTTTATCTGACTGGTAGGCTCGTATTCATAGACGTTTATGCTGCAGACGTCGAAGGCCTTGGCCATCTGCAGGACCTGGTGCTCAGGCGAGCCGCCGAACCTGATCCCGAGGATGAGGTGATTGGGGTCCGCCCGCCTGATGGCATCGATCATCACCGTAAGGTATCTTTGGAACATGCCGTGCACAAAGGCCTGCCTCCTCTGGGGGCTGTCGCCCTCTGCCAGGTAGGCCTTCAGCCTTTCCCTGGTTGCACACGGGGGACCTTGCAGGAACATGTCGACCAGCTCTACCTCCCTGCCAGGCCATGGCGGCTCGTTTCCCAAGAAGTAGCCCAGCAGCCAAGGGTCGCTGCGGTAGTTGGAGCACTGCCTTTCCGCTGCCTGCTGTATGGCCTGCTCGAAGTTCGGTTCATAGACATCAGGCATCCCCAAATATGCATGTTCGAACCTGCCGGGTCGCAACATGGCAGTGTAGACCTTCTTGGGACCGGCAGACTGATCTATCGCGGACCAATTGCCGATCGTGTTGAAACCCCATGCAGTCATCCTCTTCGACACCAGGCCTGTTCCGGAAATATCCCTGATGCAGTTGGCACCAGTGGAGATGAAAGGGTGGCCGTCAGGATCCACGAACCACCAGCGGCCGGCCAGTTGCTCTACCCTGAAGAATCCAGTGGCCTTCAACTGCCGCTGCCTGTAACCGCCGTATTGACACCAATTGAACCTGCTGCCATCGCCGAGGCCCTCGAGCTCCTTGGCAAGCTCGTCCTCGAGCTGTTCTTTGGACCTGACCTTACCAGGCCAGTCGGCCCTTTGGCACTGACCGAATGCATCCACAACAGGGCCTTCGAGGAAACTCGAACCCGGGTCATCCCTCGAAAGGCTTATGGACCTGATCTGGAGTCGGGGTCTGCCGACAGGGTACTCCATCACGACCCCGACCGCCTGGACATCCTTCAGCGGTCCAAACGGCCCCCACAGGCCCACCCAGAATGATTCAAACCGCCTGTTGTGTGCTGATGCAAGGTCAGTCCCTTGGCGGCCCTTGCCAGCAAAGAAGTCCAGAGGTATGGCGGCACGGAGCCATACCTCTTGGCAGAATGGGTGGAACATCAGCCTCCGCCCGCCCGAGCGGGTATGGACCCAGATGGAGAACCGCTGGGGACTCGATGCCTTCAATTCCAGCACCAGGAACTTGTAGTCCGACCAGTCGGAAGGCATACATGGGTCCAGCTCGCTGATCGGCCACCGGTGCTCTGACCTTGTACCTTCAAAGACTATATCTATGGACCGCTGCAATGCCCATGCAGGGACTGCACATATGGCAATGGCCGATATCATTACGATCAAGCGCCGTGTATACATAGGCCCTCCATGTCTGCCCGATTGGTCATCCAGCTTGGCCTTGCAGCAAGGTATATCCGTACTACAGACGGCACGGGGGTATTATGCCGGTTGGGGCATGTAATGTCAAACCGGCCAGATTCTCTTGCCAGCAGGTCTGCAACCGCGGTATGCTCTAGCTGGTCTATACCTACTGGCCAGTCAAGACAAGGAAACCAAGGATGGCTGACGACATAGATCCGATAGAGGCAGGGGCCAGACAGGCAGTGAACTGTTGCACAAGGGTCCTGCCCGGTGAGCTGGTGGTGGTGATCACGGACCGCAAGACTGCAGGGCTTGCAGAGGCAATCATCCGCCAGGTCGAACTGGTTGGGGCAAAGGCACTGAGGTTCGTGATGGAGGACTTCGGCCCCAGACCCGAGGATGGCTCAAGGCCCTTGCCATTCCCTGACGCGATCGAGCAGGCATTGGCCAGGGCACAGGTCAGCTTCTATATTGCCCAATGCATGAGGGGAGAGCTGGCCAGCTTCCGCAGGCCGATGCTGGCGGCAGTGGAAAGATACATGGTCAGACACGCCCACATGCCTGGCTTTACAGAGCAGATGATGTCAGAGGGTATGGCTGCGGACTATAGGCAGATCCAGGCCATAACCAAGGCCGTCTATCAGATCGTTCGGAAGGCCCCATGGATCCGGGTCACAACACCGGCAGGCACTGATCTTGTAGTCCATTTCGACCCTGCGATCAGGTGGATTCCGAGCGATGGCATGATCAGCCCAGAGCAGTGGATGAACCTGCCCGATGGTGAGGTCTTTACGGCCCCTTTGACTGCAGATGGTGTGGTGGTGGTGGATGGGTGCCTTGGAGACTTCTTCAGTCAGAAGTACGGACCGATAAAGGATAGGCCCTTACGTTATGAGCTGAGGTCTGGAAGGTGCCTCAGGTCTAGTGTCTATTGCACAGATAAGGGCTTGGAGGATGACTTCCTCCGGTACACATTTCAGACCGACAGCAACGCGGACAGGCTGGGCGAGTTCGCCATCGGGACCAATATAGGCCTAAAGAGGCTCATTGGCAACCTGCTCCAGGATGAGAAGTTCCCAGGGGTGCACCTTGCCCTAGGCAGTCCCTACCCGGCAAAGACTGGTGCAGACTGGGATAGTTCCGCGCATAACGATGGGATACTGCTGATGCCAACGGTCCTGGTAGGGGATCGAATGATCATGAAGGATGGGGTCTTTGCACAAGAGATCATCTCGGCATCCCTGGGGTCTAGGCAAGATGGGCAGGATCAACGCCGCTAGTGCCGATCTCTTGAGGACCATCCTTTTCGCCTGTTTCTTTGCCATAGGCGCAAGTGCAATGACACTGGCATTCCTGACCGACGACCTGGTGCGATATTACAACCGTAGGCACCAACTGGCATATGCAGATCAGGTCGTCAGATGGCTCGAGCAACTGAATGCCGACTATCAATCCGTCATTGCACAGCTCCAGCAAGACCCAGATCTGCTGCAAAGGCTTGCACCTGCGGTCATAGGGGCATGGCCCCAGGAGCCCAATACGGCGTACCCAAAGGCCCGACCACGTGAGCTGATGGCCGCTAGGGGGGCGATCTTGACTGGTGAACCAGGGCCTATAGGCCCTGCCCAACTACCTGATTGGCTGTCTAGGTGCAGTAGACCTTATTGTAGGTACACCATACTGGTGGCTGGGGCAGGGCTGGTCATCGTAAGCTTTACATGTTTTTCTACACGCGGATCGGGGCAGACAAAGAGGGGACCCAAGTATGAACCTCGGATCCCCTCGAGTTGCCAGGCAACTAGGTCTTAGGTGGATCTTTCCGACACTACTGTCCTGCAGCGTCGAAGATCGCCACGTTTACGGGTTGGGCGTTTATACTCACCCCATAGGGTGTGGCTGTGATCTGGACCTGCACACCTACAAAGGTCTGCATGCCCAGTGCAGCACCAAGGCCGCCCAGCTTTGTGACCTGGTCGGCAAGGCCGACGTTGGCCATCTGCTGTTGCCAGCCGAGGTTGTTCGGGCCACCGGTATGAGCTTGCCCCTGAACCCCGACGGCCTCGCCAGCCTGCTCTACGGCAAACAATCCGTCCATCCCGCCTACCGCAGCGATCTGGGCCAGTGCCCCAACCTGTGCCTGTACCATGTGGGTCAGGCCATAGTTGTCACTGGTGTTGGATAGCTGCTTGACTGTGTCCACATTCGTACTCGTGGCCCCACCGGGCCCGCCTGCTATGCCTGCAAAATTGGAACCGCCGATCTCGTAAGACTGGAGGTTAGCAGCGGCGCCGAGGCAGACACGGCTTAGCAGTCCCAGAAGGCCTACACATAGGATTATCGTTTTTTGCATCTTCACCACTCCTGCCTCTAGATGTTGCTTGTCGTCTGTATCAAAGGGGGACCCCAGGACATCTGCCCATGGGGTCCCCTGTCTGCTAGGCGATCGCGACAAGACCTATCGCCTCAACAACATCCATGGGCCTTAGTTGACCGTCTGGGTCTGACTGGTGCTGACGCCGATGCTCCCACCTGCCATACCGGTTGCGCCAGGTGCGCCAGAGATCATCGCATTCTGGACACCGAATACAACAGAGGACTCGTTGGCTGGCCCAGCAGCATTCATGGCATTCTGATCCTGGCTGATGCTCATGACCTGATCAGCGGTAGCAGTGCCGGCACCATCTGCCTTTGCCACGCCTTGTGTGGCAAGCAATGCAAGCTCTTGGCCCTGTAGCTTTGGACCAACGCCTTCGCCTATGCTCTGCATCTGTACACCAGCACCCGTGATCTGCTGCTCGAGACCGATCAGTGCGCACATACCGTCAGCACTTCCGACCTGACTGAAGAACCCGATCTGCTCCTGCTTGGCGAATGTAAGGCACGGGGTCCCGGCGGACTGATTGTTCAGCACGGTCAAAAGGTTGCTGCTAGAAGCGCTTTGTGTCCCGTGCAGAAGGTTTACTGCGTTGCCGATGTTGGCAGTAAAGTCCTCCATCTGTGTGATTCCACCAGCCAAGGCAGAAGATACTACAACCAAACTGACTAGACATGCGGTCTTTCTCATTGTTTGAACTCCTTTTCAAGACAAGTTACCTACAATCCTTTGTTTTACGACACGACTTACAAGACACCCTTGATATCCTCCCTGGTCCTTACCCACCTCCTTTCTTCTAGAAAAACCAACCCAAAAAGATCCACCTCTGTAACCTCTTGAGGCTAGCGGATGGCTACCAGGTCCATCTGCTGGCCTGCCTGAAGACCTGCCATCTGATACAACTCGCGACTTACCTGTACACCTTGAACATTCCCGTTATACGTTTGGCTCGAGGGCGCAACTGGCTGGCCCTGTAGAGCAGGGAGACTGCCCTGGCCAGGCACGAGCTGGCTGTACCTGGACTTGAGGGCCTCGTAGAACTGCGAGGGCATCATCCTCTTTTGCGCAAGTTTGGGGTTATACCTGTATGCCTCTGCGCTCATGACAGGCTTACCCTTGCCCTCTGTGATACCCCTGCCAAGCCCGCCGAATAGTGATACCGAGTAAGTAGTCTGGCTATACCCAAAGCCGGTCCCTGGAAAGGACAGGTTGCTGCCTACGGTCACACCCTTCATACCACCGGATACCAGTAATATGTCCACATCCCAAGGCAAGGCCTCTACCACGGCTGCATTGTAGGCCTGATCCCAGTTGAGGGTCTCCTTTGCCTCTATGCTCACCTTGCCCACGTATGCGTAGCCTGCCCTGCGGAGTATGGCCCGATCGACGTTCGTGTCGATAAAGACCAGCAGGGGCTTGCCATCCGGCCTGCGGTCGCGGACCAGGGAGCTGGCGATCTGGAATCCACGGCCGTGGTGGAAGTTGTCTGGGCAGCCGAAGGCAGTGGCAAACTCATTGAATACCGCACCAACTACCTCCAGAGGACCATTCAGCGGTATGGCCTCTATGATCCGCCTTAGCTCGGCCATATCCTCTGGGTCTGCTGGATCGAACGTCCTCTCATAGACCGTCTCGTCAGAACTCGGGCCATTGGCAAAGTAGCCCTTTATCGTGCCCCAGCCGCCATGATTCCAAAGTGGCAGGTAAGGTGGCACGACCCCTATTGGGGCGGTCCTATTCTTGTAGTTGGATATCGATGTCGTATTGATGCTCACAGAGGATGTCGAATATCCCAAACCTGTACCTCCGGTTGCCTCTGCGTTCGATACGGACGACGAGTCTGCATCGGCATTCCCGCCGCCTATCACCGATGTCTGCTGCTCGAAGTTGCCACCAAGTTGATTCTCTACCCCTACGATTGCGCCGCCTGGATATACGGCCCAAGAATCGGCACTTGCTAGCAGGGCTAGCAGCGCCACACCCACCTCCATGATTACCCTTTTCATCTTCATTCTCCTTCCATGAAAGACACAACCTTCAAACCTGGCCACAACGAGTGGACCAAAGGATCTCAGCTAGATCGATTCGGTTCAGCGTCCTTGCCTGACCTACCGCGGCATAGCCACCGAGCGCGCAGATAAAGATAGACTACGCCGGCGACGGCCAGGTCAGCAACCGATTGTTCGGCCTCTAAGGCCTAGTGGGAAAGGTTTTCGATGTGAGAGCTTCCATTCTCATACCCTAGCCTCCTGCTATCATGCGGTCGGGATACGTATCCCAGACCTTTCTTCTATTCTCCAGGTGCGAATTATAAGTATGCTGGTCGATTTGTCAAGCATAAAAAATCGGGGATCGTGCAGGTGGAAAAAGGTTTGACTTGCCTCAGCCTGCCCCTAGAATATATGGTTTTATGGTTCTATAGGATTGCAGGTTGCTTATATGAATACTACTTGCATGGCAAAGAAGGATCAGGTCCAGCGAAACTGGTACCTCGTAGACGCTGACGGCCTAGTCTTGGGCAGGATGGCGTCCAAGATCGCCTCTATCCTGATGGGTAAGCACAAGAAGTGCTATACCCCTCATGTGGATACAGGGGATTTTGTAGTCGTGGTGAATGCCCAGAAGGTCAGACTCACAGGCAAGAAGGCCCAACAGAAGTACTACCAGCGTTATAGCCACTACCCTGGCGGCCAGAAGTGCATTAGCTATGCCCAGATGATCCAGGATGCACCTGAACAGTTGATCGAGGTGGCCGTGCGGAGGATGTTGCCTAGGACAGGCCTCGCTAGGAGGATGCTCAAGAAGCTGAAGGTATGTAGAGGGCCTGACCATCCATATCAAGCCCAGAGGCCAGTCAAGATAGATCTTTTTGCCAAGCCAAACTGAGGTATAGGTTATGACAGATATCGCTGCAATGACCAATACTAGCCCAAGCCCCCAGGCACAAGCCCAGGCAGGGTCTGTTGGCCCGGATAGAGGCGGTTACTGTTGGGGAACCGGCAGACGAAAGACATCCGTGGCCAGGGTGAGGATCAGGCCTGGTACAGGCAAGCTCCTGATCAATGACAAGGATCTAGATGCATACTTCAAACGCCAGCAAGACCAGCTGACGGTGCTGGCGCCATTGCGGGCCCTTGGGTTGGAGGGTCGTTACGATATATTCGTGAACGTTAAAGGCGGTGGCACCACAGGTCAGGCTGGGGCGACCATGCTGGGTATCGCCAGGGCCCTCAGGGCATACGATCCGAACTATGTCCAGGCCCTCAGGGATGGCGGCTACCTGACGCGAGACCCGAGGATGGTCGAACGCAAGAAGTACGGCAGGCGCAAGGCCAGAAGGCGTTTCCAGTTCTCCAAGCGATAGATTTACGAACATCGAGTCACGAAGCCGCCTGTTCGGGCGGCTTTTTTGTAGGTGGATTATGGTGAAGGTGGCGATCATCGGGGCAAGTGGTTACACAGGTGCAGAATCGATCGATATCCTGCTGAGGCATCCGAACGCCCGCATTACCTACCTAAGTGCCCTCCCGCAGGAATGCGGCAGGGTCCAGGAGGTCTTCGGCCAGTTCAAGGGCCGATGTGACCTGGAGATAGAGCCCTTGGACATAAAGAAGATGGCCAGGCTGGCAGATGTGGTGCTTTGCTGTCTGCCGCACAAGGTATCCATGTCCTATGTGCCTGCCATACTGAAGGCAGGGCTCAAGGTGGTGGACCTGTCGGCTGACTACAGGATCAAGGACGTAGCGGTGTACGAGAGGTTCTATCAGCCACATACAGACCCTGAGAACCTCAACCGGGCCGTATATGGCCTGCCAGAGCTATTCCGCGACCAGATCAGGTCAACGGATCTGGTGGCCAACCCAGGTTGTTTCCCGACTGCAGCGCTGCTGGCGCTTGCCCCGTTATTGAAGGAAGGGCTGGTCAGGCTTGATGTGTCTATCATCGTCAACTCCGTCACCGGTGTATCAGGGGGTGGAAAGACACCAACGGTGAGGTTCCACTTCCCCAACATGAACGAGAACCTCTTCGCATATGGCATAGGGGCACACAGGCACAGGCCTGAGATGGAGCAGATCGCCTCGCAGATCGCAGGTAGTCCCGTCCAGATCCTGTTCCAACCCCATGTTGGGCCTTTCGACAGGGGGATCTTCAGCACCGTCTATTGCCAGCCGGTCAGGGATATAGGGCCCCAGGAGTTGATGGATCTGTACCATCGATTCTACAGGGCAGAGAGGTTCGTGCAGGTATGTAGCTCCAGCCCAAACCTAAAAGACGTGGCCAAGACCAACTATTGCCATCTATTCCCTACCCGCGTCGCAGATCGGATAGTGGTCTTCTCTGCCATAGACAACCTAGTCAAGGGGGCTGCAGGACAGGCGGTCCAGAACATGAACATCCTCTTCGGTCTGGATGAGGCAACAGGTCTGTCGTAAGGGGCTCGGGTATGGCTGGCACCCTGACCATAGGGACCTGTCAGTTCCCCGTAAGCGGTGATGTCGGTAGGAACCTTTGGTGGATCTGCAGGGCTATAGACCGGGCCACAGATCGTGGCGCGGATGTGATCCACCTGCCGGAGGCGGCACTGACCGGCTATCCAGGTGTCGACCTGCCGGACCTGTCAGGCCTGGATTGGCAGCTCTTGCTGAAGGCAACCGAGACGGTGATGGCCTTGGCCGCAAGGAGGAAGGTCTGGGTGTTGCTGGGCAGTGCACATAGGCTAAGCCATGTAGATAAGCCTCATAATTGCCTCTACATCATAGGGCCAGAAGGCCGGCTTGTTGGCAGGTACGACAAGAGGTTCTGCATGCCATCGGAGCTGAGGCATTATACACCAGGCTGGCACTTTGAGTCCTTCCAGATAAGGGACGTTCCCTGCTCTGCATTGATCTGCTTCGATCTGAGGTTCCCCGAGCTCTATCGCCAATTGTATCGCGCTGGCGTAAGGTGTGTGTTCCAGTCCTGCTACAACGCCAGACAGTCAGGGCCTAGCATACACAACCATATCATGGTCCAGACATTGCAAGCACATGCCGCCTGCAATAGGTTCTGGATCAGCGTGGCCAACTCCAGTGGTTTCTACAGCCCATATCCATCCTGTATCATCCAGCCAGACGGCAAGGTGATGGCCAGTCTGAGGCGTAACAGGCCAGGGATCCTAGTGCAGACCATAGACCTCGGCCTGAGCTTCTATGACCCCATGGCGGGTATCCGCGAGATGGCAATGGCAGGGAGGCTTGGCAATGGCCCTGAGCGGCTGGACGACCCCAGGTCTATAGATACCAAGAGTCTTTGAAAGGACAGGATCATGGCCAATGACACGATCACTGCACCTAAGGGTTTCCTGGCAGCAGGTGTGCATGCAGGGATAAAGGCCTCAGGCCAGCCCGACATCGGTATCCTGGTATGTCCTACAGGTGCAAGGGCCGCTGCGGTCTTCACCACCAACAAGATCACCTCCGCACCAGTACAGGTCAGCAGACAACACATAAAAAGTCGCAGGATATTTGCAGTAGTAGTTAATTCTGGCAATGCCAATGCCTGTACAGGCAGGCAGGGGCTGAAGGATGCCATGGAGATGTGCCGGCTTGCTGCGGCCCTGCTTGGTAACAAGGCCAGACCCGACCAGATATTGGTTGCCTCCACGGGTATCATCGGCCATCGCCTGCCTATGGACAATGTGGTCAAAGGGATAGAGACTGCCTGTGGGCAATTGGCGGCAACGCCATCAGCAGGGTTGGCCTTCAGCAAGGCCATCATGACCACAGACAGGAAGGTCAAGCTGGCGGTCCGCAGGATCGTCGTAGGTGGCGAGCAGGTGACAATCGCTGGTACGATAAAGGGGGCTGGCATGATCGGCCCACGGATGGCGACTACCTTGTGTTTTCTGACCACGGACGCTGCTGTCAGCTCGGCCCTATTGGCAAGGGCACTGGAGGCTGCCATAGATCAGACGGTAAACAGGCTGACCGTGGATGGCCATCAGAGTACCAACGACATGGCAGTGATCATGGCCTCTGGCCTGGCTGATGCACCGCCTATCAACAGGGCAGATGGGGCATATCGACGATTCTGCCGGGCATTGCTGGAGCTGTGCCAGGACCTGGTCGTGCAGATGGGGTTGGATGCGGAGGGCGCAACGAGGATGTTCAAGGTCGTTGTGACCGGGGCTGCCACAAGGTCACAGGCAGCTAGGGCGGCCAGGGCAGTGGCGGATTATCCATTGGTCAAGTGCGCGGTCCATGGCGGGGACCCTAATTGGGGCAGGATCATATGCGCGGTTGGTTCTGCAGGGGTGGATCTGAACCCAGCTCGCCTGAGTTGTAGGCTGGATCGGATATGGGTCTTCCGCAACGGTAGTCCATGCCGGTTCGACAGGGCTGCTGCCAGCTCGGTCATCAAGAGGCCGTTCCACACGATAACGATAAGTCTTGGGGTGGGTAGACAGTCAGACTTCTGTTACGGGGTTGACCTGAGCAGGGAATACGTGACCATCAACGCAGACTACCACACCTAACAGCCTATTCCTGGGGCAGCTTGGCTAGGTCTACGTCAGCACCAGCTACCATCAATATGTCATCCTTGTAGATCACGGTGCTGGGCAGCGGGATGCCCACTATTGCAGACCTTGCATCCTTCCTACCTTGTACATTTGGACCCCGTTTGATCAAAACCAGGTTGACGTTGTACTTCTGGCGCAACTGAAGGTCCATCACGGTCTTGCAGTCGAAGCTAGCAGGCGCCTTGATCCTTGCCAGGCTGTAGCCGGGTGCAAAATCGATCTTTTCCCATATCTGCGGGGCTATGAGCTTGTATGCCCACCTCTGGGCGGACTCTATCTCTGGATATATGACCTCCGTTGCCCCGATCTTGAGGAAGACCTCCCCTGCAAGGGGGCTCTCGGCCCTGGCGTATATGTCCTTTACGCCCATTTGTCGCAGGTTCACTACCGTCAGGACCGCTGACTCGAAGCTGGCCTGTCCCATACATATGACCGCCACATCCACCTTGTCGACCCCTTGGGCCTTCAGGGCCTCCTCGTCCGTGCCATCCAAGCGCACGGCCAGACTGACCTGATCCCTGATCAGCTCTACTGGCTCGCGGTTTCGGTCGATCGCGATGACCTCTGCTCCGCTCAAGGATAGGGTCACGGCCAGCTTTGTACCAAAACGGCCCAATCCTATGACTGCAAACCTTCTCATGATCCGTTCCTCAACAAGGTGCGCATGATTCTATCTGTCCGACCTTCCCCCTGTCCAGGAAAAACTGTGGCCCTCAGCCGACCACGATCTGCTCGGGTGGATAGGAGTAGCGCGGCCTGCTTTCAGAAAACGTCAGGGCCGCGGCTAGGCTCAATGGCCCCAGTCGCCCTATCAGCATGAGGGTCATCAGTATCAGCTTGCCACCAGTACTAAGGCTCTTGGTGAGGCCCGTAGAAAAGCCCACGGTCCCGAGGGCACTAGTGGCCTCGAAGGTCAGATCAAGAAAGTTGATATCACTGGCCCTCTCGGTGATCGTGAGGCCCAGCAGGCCTGTGAATAGGACGGCCCCATACATGGCGATCACTGCCAGTGAACGGCTCACGACCGAAGGGCTTATGGTTCTCTTGAATACATGGAGCTCCCTCTGCCTTTGGAGGGTAGAGATGACCGCCAGGACCACGACAGCCATAGTGACGGTCTTTACACCGCCTGCGGTGCCGCCCGGCGATCCCCCTATGAACATGAGCAACATCAGCACGAACTTGCTTGAGTCACTCAGAGCGCCGAGGTCGACCGTGGTAAAGCCTGCGGTCCTAGCCATCACCGAATGGAAGAATGCCTCGCGTAGGTCCCTGGCTGCACCAGGGCCGCCCGCGGCCGTATACCGCTCGAATACCATCAGCCCTACGGTCCCGCCTAACAGCAGGACCCCCGAGACGGCAATGGCCACCTTGGCCTGCAGCGATAACCGCCTTGGAGGGGCACCAAAAAGACTCGTCTCCAGACGGAGGGCCCATGTGACCACGGACTTGATCCTCTGTGCGATCAGTTGGCCTAGGTCGTACAAGACCCCGAAGCCCAGACCTCCGAGGATGACTAGGGGACAGATGACCAGGTATAGCTGCCAGCACCTACGGTATGGGGCCATGTTGTCTGGGAAGAGGCCTAGGCCGGCGTTGCAGAACGCACTTATCGCGTGGAATATGCTGTAGAACCAGATGTCAGCCCTATCCCCGCGCCAACCTGGGTTCATTGGCCATAGCCCGGTAAGGCATACTGCACCTATGGCCTCTATGGTAATGGTTACTGCGAATATGAAGGCGATCAGGCTTGGTATCTTGTTCAGTGTCCGCGAGCTGAGCAGATCCTGTATGGCAGCGGACTCCCGTATGGAGAAGGCCTGACCCAGTAGCATGGCGAAGACAGCCCCGAATATCACGATTCCGAGGCCCCCCATTTGTATCAGGAGCAGGATCACGAGCTGGCCCATGAATGTAAACTCGCTGCCTATGTCCTTGACCGTCAGGCCAGTCACACATGCAGCACTGGTGGCGGTAAAGAGTGCGTCGATGACCGTGATGTTTGCCCTGCTCACTGTGGACCTTGGTAGATACAGCAGGCCCGCACCCCCTATGATCAGTAGCAGGAAGCTGGCTATAAGGACGCGCATGGGATCCTGGCCAATAGCCAGTAGGCTGACCATGCTCCTGCTGCCCTTGGAGATGACCTGGAGGATCAGGTAAAGCCCAACTGTGAAGTGCCATGACCGTTCAGGAGGCTCGCCCCGGCCCTGCGCGACCATGTAGGCAAGGGCCGCCAGCAGTAGCAAGGGCAACTCGAACCAGTTCGCCCGCCAGTACTCCGCTAACGATGTGGCATTGATCGCCCTTATCGCCTTCTCGACCAGGAAACAGCCCAGCAGTACGTCCTGTACTGCGAACAGTATGCGCGGGTCGGCAAGGGGCCTGTAAAATCCAAAAAGCGACACGAAGGTCGCTAGTACCAGTGTCCCTGCCACCACATTGCCTGCGATCACGACCCTGTCCAACCCAGGGTTCTTGTAGCTGATCCGCATGCGGACCAGTTTAAAGCCCTTAGCGAAAAGGTCCAGGGCCAGGCGACCTAGCGAGCCGGTGTTCTAGTCGGTGTTTGCAGAGCCAGGGGTTGGCACCGTCATCATCCTAAAGAGGCCCTGCCCGTCCGGAATCCGGCCGAGGGATTGGTCCTGGCCCATGGACCCAAAGGCAATGTAGTCCAATAACGCGTAATTTCCCTGTGCAGAATCGAATAACCAGACCGCCTCCCCGGTGCTGGCCAGCTTGAAGTTTGCATGCAGGCCTGGACTATCCTGGCCATCCTCATCCGCCCATATGACTAGATACTGGCCGGGTCCTATGACCGTGCCATCCGGTATCCGCCATTTTAGTGGCCTCTTGGGGTCATCGCTGAGATACATACCGGAAACGTCCACTGGTACATCCGATGTGTTCGCCAGCTCTATCCAGTCCTCATAGTCGCCCTGGGGGTCTGGAACCGTGGATATGTTGGCCGCCATTATCTCGTTGATCACCGCCGCAGACCTGGGCTGATCCTGGTAGTCGTAGGTGTAGGTATAGCAATGGTATTCTGCGCCAGGGGGGCTGAAGGCCAGTGTCTGTGACTGATTGGCAGCAGTGGCCTGGATATAATACCGCAGCACCGTCCCAGGAGGGTAGGTCGGTACCGTTGCAGCATATAGCTCCGACTGTCCATCGGGTCCATCGCCAAGGTAGGTCATGGGCATGGAGCCGAAGATGGCGAATGGCCCTGGTGCCACATAGAGGTCTACCCTCGCCACAGGCACGGCCTTAGCCACGCTGGTCTTTATGGTCAGTTGTGGTACAGGGTCATTCTGGTCCACCTCTGTCCATATCCCAAGGATCTCCGGTGGCTGCTGCGCAAATTCCCGGTTACCGAGCAGGTATGCGCGCCTTTGCCGGATGAAGTTCTTCAGTTGATCGATGCCGCTAGTGAACTGCTGGTATGTATAGAGCTTCTTGGCATCGGCCTTGACGTATGGCTCTATCATGGACCTGAAGGCATCTATGATGGGTATAAGGCCATCCTCTGTGAAGTGTTCCTCAAGGATTGTCCTTACGTGGGCGACATATCGTCGCTTGTACTGGTCGATGGCCATTAGCCGATACATCAAAGGCACCAATGGATCGTCTGCCCTGTAGAATAATGGCCATGCCGTCGCACTGCCGTAGAAGGATTCATTGCCGTCGTATTGGACCAAGTGGATCCTACCTGTCTGAGGCTCGTAATAGAGGCAGTAATCGCTTCCCCGCTTGTACACGTAACCATCGTCGTCCTGGAAGACGATCTCGAAGGCACAGACCCACAAGGCCCTGTCTACATCCAGGACGGTCTCCAACTGACTGGGCAACTGTGCAAGCGGGGTGTTGTTCAGGACATAGCACGTGCGGATGAGGCTGGTCCAGGGATCCGTCTGGTGGGTGGACTTGAGCTCGTATACCGCCTGGTAGGTGGTACTGCTAGTCCCTTGCCAGGTCAGTGCAGCCAGGCCGTTGGTCACCCCTCCGCCGCCGACCTCGGCTACCACGATCGGGTCCATACGCTGGATGACTGGACCACCAGTGCCACCACCAGTAGGGGTCGTACCGGGTCCAGCAGTCATCCTGCCTTCCGCACGCCACAACGTCCCGTCGTTGCTGGGGAACCAGTCCTCTATGAACTGGGCATTGAGCTGCTGGACGTTCGCATAGATGCCCCAATCCTGGCCGTTTATCTCCAAGCGGACGAAGTTTGCCTTCGCACTGGGTATCTGGCGGCGGCAGATATTGGTGTAAAGGACCTCTCGCATGAAGGTGGGGTCATTTGCACAATTCAACAGGTTCAGCGTCTTGTAGCCCATCAACCTCTGACCAGGTATGGTGTAGTCTATCTTTATGTTGAACGATTTCTTCTGTGAACTGCCGGTCATCTGATACGACGTATTGCCCCTGAACCTGACACCTACGCCCTCGTAGACCTGGCCTTCAAAGACCAGCGTAGCAGGCAGGTTGGTCTTTGATTGATAGTTGGCAGTGAGCCTCGACCACCAGTCTGGCTGCGAGAACCTCAGGCTGATGGTCCTGAGGGTATATGGATCATACAGGTCTTGGGCAACAGCGGTTGCAGCCAAGACCAACAGTGCGTATAGAAGGGCAGATCTCTTCAAGTCAGCGCTCCTTTGTACACATAACCATAGATACGCGGCACCATGACGGCCATACATAAGCTCTACAGATACTGATCCTCAGGGCCGTCGCCTTGTGCGCGTTGGACTATGTTAATCCGCTCCCACGTGTTAAGATCCATGCTATGTCCCAGCGGAAGATACTGCTCACGATAGCCTATGACGGTACCGACTATCATGGTTGGCAGAAGCAGCCTGGCCTGCGGACGATACAACAGACCATCTCCGATGCTGCATCCGACCTGATAGGGCATAAGGTACACGTGCACGGGGCCAGCAGGACCGACGCAGGGGTCCATGCCCTTGGACAGGTGGGGCTGATAGAGACCTGCACGGCGATACCGACCGAGAACTTCGTCAGGGCCCTCAACGACCGACTGCCCCAGGACATCGCTGTACTTGCTGCATCCGAGCCTGCCTGGGACTTCGACCTTCTAGGGGCGGTCAAGAAGAAGCTTTATAGGTACTGCATACATACCGGTCCGATAAGGCCGGTTCTGGACATCCGTTTTTGTTGGCACCTGCCCAGTCTGTTGGATGTGGAGGCCATGAACGAGGCAGCCAAGGCCCTTATCGGTAGGCACGACTTCAAGTCCTTTGCCTCTGCCAAGGACACGCGAAAGGATACGGTCAGGACCATCTTCCGCTGTGATGTATATCGGGGTGTCGGACCAAGACAGGACTATGTCTACATCGAGGTCGAGGGTAAGAGCTTCCTCCAAAACATGGTTAGGAACATCGTAGGCACACTGGTAGAGGTTGGGCTGGGCAAGAGGCGGCCAGAGCAGATCGCCCAGGTCCTGGCTGCCAAGGACAGGACCGCTGCAGGTCAGATCGCCCCTGCATCTGGGCTTTGTCTGATGTGGATCAAGTACGACTGAGCAGATGCGGATCGTGCATATCATAACCAGATTGATCATCGGGGGAGCACAGGAGAACACCCTGATCACATGCCAGGGCCTGGCCGAGGCGGGCCATGAGGTGACCCTGATAACTGGACCTGCCTTGGGGCCTGAGGGGCAGTTGTTCGACAAGACCATAGGCCAGGGGTACAAGACCTTGATTGTGCCGCAGATGAGGAGGGCCGTCCATCCCGTGCGCGACCTCATAGCCTACAACCACATCAAGCGGCTGCTCTGCTCGTTGAGACCTCAGATCGTGCACACCCATTCCGCAAAGGCAGGCATATTGGGAAGGAGGGCCGCCTTCTACCTGCGACCAAGACCGGTTATCCTTCACACCATCCATGGCCTTCCCTTCCATCCTTACCAGGCTCGCTGGCTTAACTGGTTTTACATCTATCTGGAACGGAGGGCGGCTAGGTGGACCGACACGTTCATCAGCGTGGCCGATGCGATGACCCGACAGTCGATGGCTGCGGGTATAGGGATCGGCAGACCCTACATCACCGTCTACTCTGCCATAGCAGAGCAAGGCTTCTACAGACAGTTCTCGCAGGAACAGATCCTGGGATTCAGGAGAAGATACGGCATTCCGGAGGACGCGGTCGTCCTTATCACCGTTGCCAGGCTCTTCATGCTGAAGGGCCACGACTTCATCATCAGCTCTGCCACCGATCTTGCCCAGCGTTTCCCCAATGTCATATGGCTCTTTGTTGGTGATGGCAACCTTGCCGATCACTACAAGGCCCAGATCAGCAGGTTAGGGCTTGCACATAGGTTCCGATTTACCGGTCTGCTCCCGCCGGACCAGATCCCACTTGCGATGCAGGCCTCAGACATATTGGTCCACTGCTCCTTGCGGGAGGGGCTTGCAAGGGCCATCCCTCAGGCGATGCTCTGCCGAAGGCCGGTAGTGGCCTTTAATCTGGATGGGACACCGGAGCTGGTCAACCAGACCACAGGCAGGCTCGTAAGGCCTGGGGATGTGCAGGGATTGGTAGCGGCCTGCGCAGAACTGATCTCTGACGGGCAACTGCGGCAGAGGCTGGGTCAGGCGGGATGGGCCCTGACCAGGGAGCGATTTGATCCAGGGCTCATGGTCAGGAGGATCGAGGCCATATATAGTCAACTGTCCGGTGGCAATTTGGCCTGTCAATGAGCCGAAAAAACTGTTGCCAGGACCTGGTGGTGCCTTTAAGATAGTGGTTCGTGGATAGCCGAACACTAGTGGGCCTGCGGATGTAGGTATCATCAGATGCCCCGTGGCCCTGTCAGAGCTATCGTTGAGATGGAAATGTGTGTTTCTGCTTCAATATCGTGATGACGAGCCAGGGTTGTCAGGTTGCCTTCTGATAAGCAGGTTGACGATGCAGACGGCTTGGAGGTCTAGGATGTAGGGTGAAGGTGGTCTGACGGCCTGGACGTTGGTGCGTATAGGAAGTGGAAACTCTAGGGTTTCCACTTTTTTTTGGAGCAATGTCAGGTTGTTGCGGCTGCAGGAAGGCTAGGTTATGAACCAGGAACTGCTGAGGATCGTCGACAACATCGCCAAGGACAAGAATATCGATAAGGAGTCGGTCTTCCATGATCTCGAAGACGCGATGGCCTCTGCAGTCCGCAAACACTTCGGCGACCATGAGAGCCAGATCGTGGTCCGGATAGACCGCAAGACCGGCCAGATAAATGTGACCCGCAATGGCCAACCCATAGACATCAGGCAGCTAGGCAGGATACCTGCCCAGACTGCCAAGCAAGTCATGATCCAGAGGATAAGGGCAGACGAGAGGGAGAGTATCTATTCCGAGTACATCCAGAAGAAGGGCCAGGTGGTCAATGGTACGGCGGTGCGATATGAGGCAGGGGCCTTGTTGGTGAGCCTTGGCCACTCGGTGGAAGGGATCATGCCAAAGACCGAGCAGATCGCCGGCCAGACCCACAGACCTGGCGAGCGGATAAGGTGCTTGATCCTGGACGTCACCCAGGAGTCAAGCCAGGTAAAGATCCTCCTTTCCAGGACCCACCCTGACTTTATAAGGGGCCTGTTCGAATCCGAGGTCCCAGAGATCGCCGAGGGCGTCATAGAGATCAAGGCCTTGGCAAGGGAGGCCGGGTACAGGACCAAGGTGGCAGTGGCCTCCACCGACGAAAGGGTGGACCCAGTAGGTGCGTGTGTGGGCCTGCGTGGCAGCCGCATAAAGAACATCGTCGATGAGCTAGGTGGGGAGAAGATCGATATCGTCAGGTGGAGCGAATCATCGCAAGTCCTTGTATCCAATGCGCTTATGCCGGCAAAGGTAAGCGAGATAGCCCTGTGCCTGGAGTTGGGCAAGGCCACGGTGGTGGTGACCGAGGACCAGTTGAGCCTTGCCATAGGCAAACACGGTCAGAACGTCAGGCTAGCCGCCAGGCTCAGTGGGTGGGACATAGAGATATTGACACCAGACGAGTACAATGAGGCCGTGGAGATACTGACAAAGGCAGTCAGTTCGATCGAAGGTACGCAGGAGATCCTGGTGGACAAGCTGTTGGCCTTGGGCGTGGTGTCCGTGGCAGACCTGGCTGACGTCGGTGTCGAACCGCTTGTCGAGGAATTGAGGTTGGACAAGGCCCTGGCAGAGCGCCTGGTGGCGGTGGCAGCGGAACAGGCAAGGCAACTGGAGGAGAAGGCCAAGCAGAGGAAGGCCCAGCAAAGGATGGCCGATCAGGCCGCTGCAGAGCAGGGCGGCGTCGGGGCTTAGGTAGGAGAGACAGGTGGCAAGCACTAGAGTCCATATATTGGCAAAGGAACTGGGGGTCAAAAGCTCGGCCATCATCCAGAAGTGCCGCGATGAGGGTATAGAGATAAAGAACCACATGAGCGTCATTTCGGCCGGGCTCGCTGCGACGATCCGCGAGTGGTTCAGCGAGGCGGAGAACGTCACTACGGTTGAGACCAGCCAGAAGGTGGACCTAGAGAAGGCCAGGGTCAAGCCAAAGCGCCCAAGAGAGCAACAGGTCTCAGCGCCGGTACCGCAGGCGGAGGCGCCAACCCAAGCTCCCGAGGTACAGGCAGTGACGGAGCTCCCAGAGGTCCAGACCGAGCAGCCTGCTGCCAGTGCTGCCCCAGCTATTGTGGAGGTTGCCCCAGAACCGCCCCAGCCTCCAACAACGACTGCTGCACCGGAACCTCAGGTCGTTACACCGCAGCCCCCACCTGCCCCTCCGAAACCCGAGCCCATTAAGCCTGCTGGCCCAATGCTCGAAAAACCGAGCCCAGCGAGGCTCCAGGGTCCAAGGGTCGTGCGCGTGGAACCGCCTGAGCCGCTTCGGCCAGTAAGGCCAAGGCCGAGGCCCATGCGGGATGTACCCATAGGTCAACCGCTGGTTGCAGGTACTATCCTGGAGGCGAAGTCCAAAAAGCCGCTCGGCAAGAAGGGCAAGGACCGCATAGATGACGTGGCTGTTGCCGAGGACTTAGAGACCCCTGCAAAGGGCAAGCTCAAGTGGAGGCAACGCGACCTCGAGGAGAGGCAGGCAAGGTTGGAGGCCATAGGTGCCGAAGGGCTGAGGTTGAGGCCCTCTCGCAAGATCCAGCCGAAGGCCACCCAGCCCAGTCAGCCGCCGCCACCACCTAGGCCTAAGCAGGTCTCCATTGCAGAGCCGATCGTGGTAAAAGACCTTAGTGCGGCCCTTGGGGTCAAGGTCAGTGACGTGATAGGCAAGCTGCTGGAGTTGGGCACCATGGCCACTGCCAATCAGGTGCTTTCGAAGGAGGCAGCAGAGCTGCTGGCATTGGCCTTTGACACCGAGTTGGTCGTCGAGAGACCTAAGAGTACATTGGACCAGATCAGGGAGGAGTTCGACAACCGACCCAGGACCAACCTGCGGAGGAGACCTGTGGTAGTAACCGTGCTAGGGCACGTCGATCACGGCAAGACCAGCCTGCTGGACCGCATAAGGTCCACCCAGGTGGCTGCCTGTGAGGCTGGTGGTATCACACAGCACATAGGGGCTTCGCAGGTGGCTATAGGCGACAGGTTCATCACATTCCTAGATACACCAGGTCATGAGGCCTTTACCGCCATGCGGGCAAGGGGTGCCCAGATGACCGATCTGGTCGTGCTGGTGGTTGCGGTGGATGACGGGGTAATGCCGCAGACAGTGGAGGCCATCGCCCACGCCAAGGCGGCAGGCGTACCGATCATCGTTGCCCTCAACAAGATTGACCTGCCAGGTTGGGATCAGAACCGCCTGTTCTCTCAGTTGGCAGAGCAGGGCCTGGTGCCGACCCAATGGGGCGGCCAGACCGAGGTGGTCAAGACCAGCGCGCTGACTGGGGAGGGTATACAGGATCTGTTGGAGCGGATCGACCTTGTGGCTGAGCTGCTCAACCTCCAGACCGATGACACGATCCCTGCTACAGGCTGGGTCATAGAGGCAAAGATGTCGCCGCAACAGGGTGCTGTTGCCAGCTTATTGGTGAAGGATGGGACACTGCGAAAGGGCGATATAGTCCTCGCAGGGACCGCGTACGGCCGCATCAGGACCATTAGGGATAGTCAGGGCAGGATCATAAAGGCCGCAGCGGGCGGGATGGCCGTTGAGGTGCTAGGACTTGACGGGATACCTCAGGCAGGTGATAGGTTCTACTGCCTGGATGATATCAATAGGGCAAAGGCGGCTGCTGAAGAGGCAAAGGCGATCCAGAGGCAGCAGGCCCTTGCCCAGAGGGCCCAGGTCACCTTGGACAACCTCTATCTGCACATAGAGTCAGGTAAGGTAAAGGAACTGAAGTTGATCGTAAAGGCGGATGTACAGGGCTCTGTCGAGGTGCTCAGGAAGCACCTGACCGAGTTGAGTACCAACGAGGTGAAGGTCACAATACTCCATACCGCTCCAGGCGGGATTACCGAGGGGGACGTCTTGCTTGCAGAGGCCTCCAACGCCATTATCATCGCCTTCAACGTGGTTGCAGACGACCGCGCTGCGAGGCTGGCAGAAACGAAGGGGGTCCAGATCAAGTACTACAATATCATCTATCGCGTATCGGAGGATATCCGAAAGGCTATGGCCGGCCTGCTAGAACCAGAGGAGAAGGAGAATGTGCTGGGCAGGGCACAGGTCCGCGCGATATTCAAGATCTCCAAGGTCGGAACCGTGGCTGGCTGCTACGTAACGAGCGGTGTTGCATCGAAGTCTGCAAAGGTCAGGTTGATCCGCAACAACGTGGTGATCCGGGATGGGATCGCCATTGAGTCGCTTAAGCACTTCAAGGACGATGCCAAGGAGGTGAGGGCAGGTCTGGAGTGTGGCATAAAGCTGGCTGGTTTCGACGATGTCAAGGCAGACGACGTGCTGGAATTCTACGAGATAGTCAAGGTCTCTAGGACATTGGGTTGATGGCAAGCAGTCATATGGGGTCCTTATGGCAACTAGACGTCAGGAGAAGATGGGCCGTCAGATACAGAGGGTCATCAGCAACGGGATAATTCACCTATCTGACCCTCGTATCGAAGGTCTGATCAGCATAACGCACGTAGATGTGGCAGCGGACCTGAGGGTTGCTGACGTGTATATAAGTGTCCTGGCCAAGGATGCGGCTGCCGAGAAGCGGACCATGGCCGCCATAGAGCATGCAAGGCGGAGGATCCAGGGTTGGGTCGCAGATGCCATAAAGAGCAGGTTCTGTCCTGTCCTGAGATTGCACCCGGATGTGCAGTTCAAGAAGATGATCCAGACCTTGAACATCATAGAGCAACTGGCCGTCGAGAGGGGGTCGCAAGAGGAGCCTACCGAGGCCTCGCCAGATGAAGGACAGTAAGATATATGCCCAGAAGGTCAGACGATTACTGCGTGGCCTGCGGGCTACTAGCTCAAAGGATGAGCTTGCTGACCACAAGGATCTGCTACAGGCCCTGATGCACGGTGTCATTTGTGAGTACTTTCCTGACAACCAGGCCCACCAGATGTATCGCAAGATGATGCACCATTTTGTTGACATCAATGACCTGAGGGTTGCAAGACCAGAGGAGATCATGGACGTCTGGTCCGAGCACTCGGCTCAGGCCCGTGCCGCCGCTTCCAAGGTTACTACGCTCTTGATGACCGTATTCAATAAGTTTCACACACTAGACCTTAGCGGCCTGAAGAAGACCGGCAAGCGCCCTGCAAAGAACTTCCTTCAGGCACTCGATGGTGTCAGCAGGTTTGCGCTGGACTATTCGATGCTGACCTGTATGGAGGCCCATACTATACCTATCAACGATCAGATGATGGAATACCTGAAGGCAGAGCAGTTGGTCCATCCAGATGCAGACCTGTCGCAGGTCGCCAGCTTCCTTGCCAAACTTGTCCCGGCCAAGCGGGCCTATGAGGCATACCGGCTTATACGTTCGCACGCCCACAACTGGGCGATGCGCGCGGCCAGCAAGGCCGCCCAGAAGGCTAGCCAGAGGGACAGTGCCGAGTTATAATGCCAGCTACTATGGCCGAACAGATCCTAAGACTCGGTATACCTGCAGGTAGCCTGCAAAAGGCCACCTTCGAGCTCTTCAACAGGGCTGGATTCAGACTGACAGAATCCTCCAGGAGCTACTGGCCCGTGATCGATGACCCCACGATCAAGCCTGTATGCCTGCGGGCCCAAGAGATGGCAAGGTATGTATACGAGGGTGTACTTGACGCAGGTATAACAGGATATGACTGGATCATGGAGAATGGCTGCGATGTTGTAGAGGTTTGCGAGCTGGCTTACAGCAAGTCCACCAGGAATCCGGCCAGGTGGGTCTTGGCCGTCCCAGAGGAGTCCAAGGTGCGTAGACCCGAGGACCTCGCTGGTGGACTGATTGCCACAGAGCTGGTGAACGTGACCAAGCGATATTTTGCACAGAGGTCGGTGGATGTGAGGGTGGAATTCAGTTGGGGCGCAACGGAGGTGAAGGGTTATCTGGTAGATGGGATTGTGGAACTGACGGAGACCGGGGCATCTTTGAAGGCCAATAACCTCAGGATCGTGGATACGGTGATCACCTCTACCACTAGACTCATCGCCAATAGGCAATCCTGGGCCGATCCTGACAAACGCGAAAGGATCGAGAACATAGGGATATTGCTCACCGCTGCCATAGAGGGTAGCAGCAAGGTTGGGCTGAAGATGAATGTCAAGAGGGAGGACCTGGATGTGGTCCTGAAATTGCTGCCAGCAGAGAAGAGCCCGACCATATCCAATCTCGCAGATCCAGGATACGTCGCGGTAGAGGTGGTCGTGGAAGAACGGGTCGAAAGGGCACTGGTTCCAGCCTTGAAGCGTGCAGGTGCATCTGGGATCATAACGTACCCGTTGAATAAGGTCATACATTAGAGGAAGGCTACATGAAGGCAACGCATAGGACCACGACAGCAGTGCTTTTGGTTGTATCGATCTTGGCCATCCTGGCCAGTAGCTGCCTTTCAGGGCAGAAGCCCAATCCTGAGGATGACCCGAACGTGGTGGCCATCATAGGTCCATATGTCATAACCGGCGACCAGTTCAAGGAGGAATACACCAGGCAACTGATGCCCAATCCATATACGGCCATGCCTCCGAGACCTGCGCCAGATCTAAACGATGTGCTGATGCGGATGCTAGGCGACAAGGCTATCATCCTCGACGCCAGGGCAAGGGGGATGGATAAGAGGGATGAGATCGTATCGTTCATCAAGACCACAAGGCAGCAGAGGCTGGCCAACATGGCTGCCCAGCAGGTGATAGGCCAGGAAATAGCTGTTACCGAGAAGGACATCAACGACGTCCTTGCCAGCAGGCCGAGACTTAACAGGGAACAGGCTTTGGCCATAGCCAGAAGGCAGAAGGCCATGCAGATATTAGATGCTCACTACAGCGAGCTGATAAAGCAGCTGCACCTAGAAAAGTCGAAGGAGAATATTGCAAAGGTTGCGCAGCTACACGAGAGGCTGATAACCAAGCCGAAGCCACCAGAAAAGAAGAACATCTACTGGATCGAGAATAGCCAGTTGAAGACAGATCTCGACCCCAACGAAAGGGCCTTGGTACTTGCGAGGTTTGATGGGGGCCAGTTCACGGTCGAAGACTGGTTCTCGACCTTGTTCGAGATGGCGCCGCCTCGGAGGCCAAAGGACCTCAGCACAGCTGAGGGGGCGGAAAGGTTCCTGGATATGGCATTGGAGCGGCCATTGTTCGCCGCAGAGGCCATATCGAAGGGCCTGGATAAGGATCCACAACTCAACCGTGAACTGAGCAAGTTGGAAGACGATTGGGTCTTTGGATTCGCACAGCAGGAACTGGCCAAGGGGCTTGACGAGCCGAACGACGGCGAGATCGCTAGCTTCTACCAGCAGGTCAGGGATAGATATGCGAGGAACGATGCATTGAAGCTTGCAGTGATATGGTGCAAGGATCGCCAGATGGCACAGAAGCTCAGACAGGAGCTGGACCAAGGCAGGGTCTTCGAGCTATTGCAGCAGCGCTACAACAGCGATCCTAAGGCCAGCGAGCCTACAGATGCATATGGCCGCACTGAGGGGCCTTTCTGGGCCCAGTTGTGGGCTGCAGAGCCAAACCAGATTGTCGGGCCCATCCTTGGATTCAAGGAAGGTCGTCTGGCCTGGCGGTTGGTCAAGGTATTGGCAAAGGTACCTGCCGAACCACCATCCTTTGAGAATATCAAGGGCATGCTCAGGGACGATCTTGCAGAGGCCAAGAGGCAGCAGGTTTTGGATCTCAAGAGGAAGGAATTGTTGGCTCGCTATGCATACAAGACCTTCCCTCAAAGGCTTGCAGGATTTGATCCGAGGCAAATGCCCTAGCCGACGCTGCACCTTCCAAAAAGTCTGGTCAGGCTGCGGAGTTTGTCGGCCTTTGTGCCATCCAATTGGCCTTCCTGCAACTGCCATAACCAGTTCCCGCGGGAGGAGCCTGGTCGGTTCAACCTTGCCTCTGATCCTAGGCACAGCAGGTCTTGTACTGGGATGACCGCGATCTTGGCAGGGCTGGCCAATGCAAGTCTGATCATCTCGCCTGGCACGTCAGATGGCCTTATGTGGTGACCGAGATACCCAGCCAGCTCCCTCCTCCTTTGGCTATCCAACTCCTGGGTATACCAGCCAAGGCTGGTGTTGTTGTCATGTGTACCTGTGTAGACCACACATCCGCGGCAGTGGTTATGAGGATAGTGAGGATTCGTGTCAGGTCTGCCGTCGAATGCAAAGTGTAAGACACGCATCGATGTCAGACCAAACCCCTCGATCAGTTCGACCACATCCTCGGTGATCGTGCCTAGGTCCTCTGCTATGAATCGCTCCGTTGGAAAGAGCCTGAAGACATCCCCTAGCAATGCCTTGCCGGGCCCCTTGAGCCACCTTCCATTGGCAGCCGTCCTGCTGCCTGCCTTGACCGCCCAAAAGCCGGCAAAGCCGCGGAAGTGGTCCAGCCTCAGCAGGTCGAACAGCCGCAGATTGTGGCCGATACGGCCCAGCCAAAGCCTATAGCCTTCCTCGTGACAGGCCGCCCAATCGTACACAGGACTGCCCCACAACTGGCCTGTCTTGCTGAATCGATCAGGCGGTACGCCGCTAACAAGCTGCGGTCTACCAGTCCTGGTGAGTCTGAAAAGCCCTTGGTTTGACCATACCTCGCTACTATCGTGGGCCAAGTAGAATGGCAGGTCTCCTATAATAAAGACCCCCTTCTTGTGGCAGTAATCCCTAAGGGCCTGCCATTGCTGAAAGAATATGTACTGTTCGAAGCAGATCTGCCTGATGGATGTAGCCAAGTCCGCCCTGACTCGGGCCATCGACCTAGGGGTGCGATCTCGCAGCCCAGAAGGCCATCGGTCCCAAGGCAAACGCGATCTCCTCCTGATCGCCTCGAACACTGCATAGTCAGGAAGCCATGCGGCATTCTCGCTACAGAAACACTCGAATGCATCCGCACAGCCACCTGCTTGGAAATGGGCATATGCCATCTTCAGGAGCTTCTTCTTTATGGCCCAGGCCTTGCGGTAGTGTACCAATCCTGGGGCGATGCGAGCAGCCTGGCCAAGTTCCTTCTTACCCAGCAGAGCTTGCTCGGCCAGCAAATCTGGGCTTATGAGCATTGGATTGCCTGCAAATGCAGAACTTACCTGATAAGGCGAGAATCCGCTGCGAACAGTCGGGGGATTGACAGGAAGGACCTGCCAGTAGGCCTGGCCGGCCTGTGCCAAGAAATCGACAAACTCGTATGCTGCAGGGCCGAGGTCGCCTATGCCATATGGGCTGGGCAGACTGGTGATTGCCAGCAGCAGCCCACTTGCCCTTTCGCTCATACCACAACCCCTAGCTCCTGGCCTATCCTCTCCAGTCTCAGGCACCACTGGGCAGCCTGTTTATCGCCTGAATCGGCCTGTCTCTTTCGCTGCTGATATAGTCGCTTGCTGAGCTCAAAAAGTATGTTCTGGGCGGTCTGCACATTCAGACCGCTTACAACCCTGCCTATGATCCTCAAGAGTATCTCTATCCTCGCCAACAGCTCCAGGTCATCAGGGTTGTTGTGGAGCTGTTCCATCAGGCCATTTATCCGGCGGCCTGCCTCGAATTGCAGCGTGCTCTGATCCAACTGTACCGAAAGCCTTGCAGCCTCCTCGACCAGGTCCTGGAGCCTCTGCAGATCTACGGGTTCACTGAGGATAGTGGCCAATAGCTCTTCGCTTATCACATAACCAGCCACTGCAGCCAGTGCCCCCGATAGAGGTATGCCCATACCCCTCATCAGGTGCATGATCCTGATATTCCGCTGATAGATCTGGCTGAACGCATTGTGCACCTCATCCCAGGTGTTTTCCAACATCTTGTAAAGGATCTGCCTTTGTTGATCCTTGAATAGATGATGCAACGAGTAATGCCTTCCGCTGAAGGTCAGGTTCATCAACCTGATGATCTCGGTGGTATTGCCTACCTGGAAGGCGGCCCGCAGCCCATCCTGCATGGCCTTGAACTGCTGATCAGGTAGTGGATCTGTGACCGCCGCGATCACGTCGTGTTCGCTAAACCTGATGACGGCGAAGTCCATGGTCTGCTGCTCCAGCACGACCTGTGAGGATATCGTGGCCCGCCCTGTCACCAATGCCTGTAGGCCGGCCTCGTACCTTTGGCAATCGGTGATCCTGGCATCATAGCAATAGACCTCGAGTTGGTGGGGGCATGAGTCGAACATGGAACTTACCGCCAGGTGAGCGGCGACCCTGTGGAGGTCGGCGGCATTCGGCTTGACCATATTCTGGTATATCCACCTACCATCTCGCAGGGCTGGGTCATTGGACTGGGCCTTCTCGAGGGCCTGCTCGAATCTGGCCTCTATGTCGTCGTGGCCCAGTTGATTGGCTAGCTGTATCGCCCTGCAGGCATAATGCAGGGCCTGGACCGGTTCTATCCCGCCTATGTCATCGAAATACCAGGCACAACTGGCGAACATCAACAAGGCATTCCGTTGCATCTCCAAGAGCTTCATTACGCGGACCTTCTGGTCCTGGTCCAGTTGTCTACCGGTCTGCTCTTTGAGAAAGGCCTCTATCGTATCGTAGGAGCGGTTGGTGACGACCTTGATGTATGCGTCCCTGGCAGCCCAAGGATCAGGGCAGAACCTGGCCATCTCCGTCTGGTAGATGGCAGCAAGCCTATCCCTAAGCCCATCCATGGCCTCTCGCAGGGGCCTTCGCCAGTGCTGCCTGCCTGCCATGCCCTTTCCGAATGCGCAGCCGCAGTTGTCTCGCCACCTCTCGACGCCATGCGCGCAACTCCAGGAGCTGTTCTGCCTTATCCTGACCTCCCAGGTAGGCGGGAAGTACTCTAGGTATTGACCATAGACCGTCAACCTGGCCAGCCCCTTGCTCTGTATCACATGCAGGCAGTATGCAAGGGCCATATCGGTGTGGCGATGGTGGTGGCCAAAGGTCTCGCCATCTGTGGCGATATGCGCTAGGCCGCCGCCTGTCTTGTCCAGTGTCCCGAGCAAGGCCTGTGCGAGCATCTCACCATTCTGCAATAGATACCCTGATGCCACCGCCTGTGCAGTAGGGCCGTGGTAAAAGAATATCGCGATCGACCTACCTGAGGGCAGCCTGCATAGATACGGCCTTGTGGTGTCTATCCTCTCACCATCCACACTGCTCCACTGGCCGCCGCTTATGGGCCTGATCTCAAGTGCCTGCAGGGGTGACAGGATGGTGAACCTTATCCCGAAGGCGGCCAGTACCTCCAGGGTCGGTAGGTCCACTGCAGTCTCAGGCAGCCACATCCCCTCTGGACTGCGGCCGAAGCGGGTCTGGAAATCCACGATGCCCCACAGGACTGCCGTACGTTTGTCCTGCTCGTTTGCAAGGGGCATGATCTGGTGATTATAGACCTGGGCGATCGCAGGGCCATGCCCTCCAAATCGCCTCTGCCCATCCCGATCCGCCTCCAGGATCAGGTCGTAAAGGCGTCTATGGTGCCTCTCTAGCCACCTCAAGAGGGTAGGCCCAAAGTCGAAGCTGATATGGGCATAGTTATTGATGATGTCTATGATCCTCTTGTCAGGGCCCAGGATCCGGGAGGCGGCGTTCGGCCAGTAACATTCCTCTGTGACCCGCTGGTTCCAGTCATGGAATGGATAGGCGGAGTCCTGTAGCTCTACTTCCTCCAACCATGGGTTCTCCCTTGGAGGTTGATAGAAATGACCGTGTATACAGACGAATCGCTCCATGCGACCTTCTCAGAGAGGATAACCGCAGGGTCAGCAGCTAGCAACTATTAATAGCCGGCCCTTGACTACGGATGGTGACAGGCATTAGGATATAGGCAACGTGGGTAGGATAAGGAGCAACCTATGTGCCGCAAGAATGCCTTCACCTTGATAGAACTCCTGGTGGTCATAGCGATCATAGCCATACTCATGGCGGTCCTGATGCCTGCACTTGCCAGGGCCAGAGAGCAGGGAAAGAGGGCGGCCTGCGAGGCCAATCACAAGCAACTGATGATGGCTTGGTACCTTTATGCCCAGGACAATGGCGATAGGATCGTCTGCGGTGACGCGGGCGAGTATGCCCAGCCGGCAGGCGAGCGCTACTGGGTCCAAAGGGATTATCTGTCAAACCTGACCAGGCAGCAGAAGGAGCAGGCCATAAGGGATGGGGCGTTGTGGCCTTACACGAAGACCTTGAAGGTCTACCACTGTGCCACCGGCACACAGGCCCGCAACGAGATAAGGATGTACACGATCTTTGATTCTATGAACTGCAGGAGCTGGGTAGGCACGCCTGGTATGGATGGCACGGTCTTGATAAAGAAGTATACCACCATAAAGCGGGCCTATGAGAGGGCAGTCTTTATGGACGATGGCGGGGCTAGCCCTGCTCATATGGGTGGCTGGACCGGCTATGCGCAGCTAGCCCAGTGGTGGGATCCACCGCCTATCCGCCACGGGATGGGTACGACCTTGTCCTTTGCCGACCAGCATGTCGAGTACCGCAAGTGGAAGGACCAGCGTACCATAGAACAAGGCCGCAAGGGAACTGCCAGGCCTGGCATCACGGAGTCTGGCAATGAGGATATCTATGACATGGCAGTGGCCTCGTGGGGCTCGACCGTGGCCCGCAGGATGTAGTTATTGACCTAGGAATTGCTCAAGACCCTTGCGGGTCAACATCACTGCGATCGCGGCCAATAGCAGGCTCATGACCTTAGAGAGGGCCTTGGAGCCTGCCTCACCTAGAACCCCCATCAGCCTTGTAGAAAGCTTGAGGAGTAACCCGGCCAGGAGTATGTTGACTACCGTCGAGATCAACGTGGCAAGCATACCGTACTGAGAGATGCTCACCAGGCAGGTGGTCAATACTGCAGGGCCAACAATCATGGGCGTACCGAGTGGTACCACCCCAAGGTCGTTTCCGGGTATTCGCCGGCGTTGGAGTGGGCTGACCATATCGCTGATGGCTATGACGAACAGGATGACCCCTCCTGCGACCATAAAGTCGCCGATGGTTATCCCCAAGACGTGAAACACACCCTGACCCACGAGGATGAAACCCAAGGCAAGGCCTAGGGCAGTGACTATAGACTGCCATATGACCTGATCCTTCTGCCTGTTGGTCAGCCCGTCGGTCAGTGAGACAAAGACAGGCATGATCCCAACCGCATCCACTGCCACGAACAGGGGTATCAAGGCCAAAAGGATATTCTTCATGGAGGCCTGGCCACGGACCTACATGGCATTGAGCCTTGCTATCCGCTCGTGTACTGGCGGATGGGTCATGAAGAGCTTTGCAACGTCGCTGCCGGTGAGGGGTGCCACTATGAACATATTGGCCTGTGTGTCAGGTACAGGCAAGAGGTACCTCTTGCTGGCTGCATCCAGCTTTGCAAGTGCCTGGGCCAATGGCCTGCCGCTGCCAACCAACCTTGCACCAGCCCTATCTGCCTCGAACTCCCTCGCCCTGCTAATGGCAAGCTGGATCAATGTCGCTGCCAGTGGGGCGAGCACCATGATCAGGAGCATCACCAGGGGGTTGGACCTGCGATTGCGATCCGTACCCATAGGTCCTACAAAGAATGCCATGTGTGCCAACCATGTGATCGCACCTGCCACTATGGCAGCGACAGTGCTGATCAATATGTCCCTGTGCCTGATGTGTGCAAGTTCGTGGGCAATGACCCCCTCAAGCTCGCGGTCTGTAAGGATCTGTCTGAGCCCTGCTGTGACGCAAACGGCACTGTGTTTAGGACCGCGACCTGTGGCAAATGCGTTCGGTGCCGCGGCAGGGGATAGGTAAACCCTCGGCATAGGCAGCCCAGCCTTTATCGCCAGCTGCTCGACCGTGTCCCATAATACAGGGTCATCGGACCTAGCAATAGGCACTGCCCTGACGGTCATAAGGGCGATCTTGTCGCTGAAGAAGAATGCCAACAGGTTCAAAAGCCCGCCCAAGACAAGCCCATATACCATGGCCTGCGGGCCGCCCAGGGCGTATGCCACTACCAGGCAGAGGGCCATCAGTCCTGACATCAGAAGGGTCGTCTTCAGGTTGTTCCACAGGGCATACATAAGTCACCTCACATCATAACCGGTTCTTGGTTCAGCAATAGAGCAAATCTCATGCCAATGCGACAAGTAGCAGGTCTGGCTATGGAGAGGCCTGGGCCTTGACTTCTCGGCAGATGATTGATATAAGGTACGTCTTACCGTGCAGGCGGTTCTGCCTGATCGTGGTCTGAAGGCAGGGCTACAGGTTATTGACGATGGTCCTATTCGGATTGCCATTACGGATAATTGCAGATGCATGTGGCAGACTCACCACTGTTGATAAGTATATGGGATTGATGGCCCAGTTCAACCCCTTGGCTCCTACGGAGTCGACGCCCTTATTCTTCGTCGGACTTGGCCCTATCAAGGTCCCTTTTACCAACCACATGTTGATGGTTACCATTGCAGCGATCGTGCTTGCATTGGGCCTTCCTAGGTTCATAGGGCGGCAGGTCGGTGGGCCGGTGCGAACAATGATAGAGGCCATATGTGTTTACTTGAGGGATCAGATGGCACGTCCAATACTCGGCCATCAGACCGATAGGTACATAGGTTTTGTCTGGACCGTATTCTTTATGGTCCTGACATTGAATCTATTGGGCATGATCCCATCAGAGCAGATAGTGACCATCCTGACCGGCAGGCCCAACCATTGGGGTGGACCAGCCACCGCCAATATCTATGTCACAGGCGGGCTTGCTGCGGCGGGATTCTTCATGACGCACGCTGCAGGAATGAGGCAACATGGGGTTCTTGGTTACCTCGCCAGTATCGCACCTGAAGGACCTTGGTGGATCAGACCCTTGCTCTTCGTAATAGAATCGCTCGGCATCATGATAAGGCCATTTACCTTGGCGGTCAGGCTTTTTGCCAACATCCTGGCGGGCCATATCTTGACGGCCACATTCTTCGGCCTCATATTGGTCTTCAAGAGCTACCTGGTGGCAACGGTATCTGTCCTGGCTGCGACGGCCATATCCTTACTCGAACTCCTTGTGGCCTTCATCCAGGCGTTCATTTTTGCATTCCTGTCGACGCTATACATCGGTCTTTCGGTATCTGTCGAGCATTAGGAGGTCTTACAGACATGCCAGACTTAGCAACTAGTGCCCAGTCGATTGCAAGTGCCATCCAACCCCTGGCAGTAACAGGTCTGATGGCAGGCTGTGCGGGCATCATCATCGGGGCGGCCATCGGGATTGGACGGATAGGCAGTAGGGCAGTCGAGTCCATAGCAAGGCAGCCAGAGGCAGCACAGAGGATCTTCATGACCATGATCATAGCAGCAGCATTGATCGAAGGGGTGACGTTCTTTGCCCTGTTGATAGCGTTCTTGACCTTGTACTGGATGAGATGACCATGGTCCAGATCATGCTCTGTGGATCTAGCTTGTTGTTGGCAACAGCCGGCCCTGAGGCAGGCGATCGAGGGATATTCACTGGTTCTTACTCAGAGGCGTTCTGGACGGTGGTGACCTTTGCGGTACTGTTGATTTTGCTGGGCAGGCTTGCCTGGCGGCCATTGCTCGCAGGCCTGAAGGCAAGGGAGGACAAGATCCGCAGGGAGCTGGAGGCTGCCGCTGAGGCGAATAGGCAGGCACAGCAGGCCCTCCAACAGGCGCGTCAGCAGGCCCTGACGATGATCGAGCAAGCCAAGGTCCAGGCACAGGAGGCACAGGCACAGGTCATCAAACAGACCAAGAGGGAGCTGGAATTGCTCCGCCAGGATGCGGAGGCCGATATCGAGCACGCCAGGATGGCTGCGATAGAGGCGATATGGGCAGAGTCGGCGGTCATGATCAAGACCCTGACCGAGCGGGTCCTAGATCGGGTCATTACCGATGAGGATGACCAGAGGTTCATCCAGCAAGCGATAGAACAGCTACGCGTCGAGAAGACCAGGATTTGAGATGCAGACCGACGATCTTGGCATAGCCCGTACGTACGCAGCGGTCCTTCTTGACCTGGCCACAGAGAAGGGTCTCGTAGAGCAGGTCATGCGAGAGCTAGATCAATTCCAGCAGGTCCTGGATCAGATGCCTTCCCTAGAGAAGGTCTTGAGTAGCCCTGCCATCGGCCGCAGGGATCAGGTGGGATTGATAAGTCAGGTCGTCTCTGGCAGGGTTTGCGACCTTACTTGCAGGTTCCTAGGATCTGTTGCAGCAAGGGGGAGGATGCGACTGTTCAGGTCCATGGTCCAGCAGTACCGCAGGATCTGCGACGATCGGCTCGGCCTGTTGGATGTGAAGGTGGGCCTTGCCAGGCAGCCTGACCAGGCCGCAAAAATAGGGCTTCAGGACCGGATCTCTGGGGTCTTGGCCAGGCCGATTCGACTGACGGTCCGGCTTGACCCTGACCTGATCGGCGGGGTGGTGATACATATCAGGGGACTCAGGATCGACAATAGCATAAAGGGAAGGCTGGACCGGGCGATTGGATTTGTCCGGACCGGCGTGAAGGAGGCCTATCATGGCCTTTGATCTGACAGAGATCGCCCAGATCCTCAAGCAGCAGATAGGCCAATATCAGGCCGCCCTGGAGACCGCCAGGACAGGAAGGGTGGTAGGGCTTGCAGATGGCATCGCGCACATCTACGGCCTGGACGAGGCGATGGTAGGGGAGGTCCTGCGTTTCGAGAACGATGTGCTAGGGGAGGTATTCAACCTGGAGCAGGACTGTGTCGGCGCGGTGATATACGGTGACTACACCAAGGTCAAGGAGGGCTCTGAGGTAGTTGGCACTGGGCAATTGCTGAGCGTACCTGTTGGGGATGGGTTGCTGGGGCGTGTCATAGACCCGTTGTGCCAGCCCATAGATGGAGGGCCACCTATCATCAGCGCAGGAAGGAGATTGGTGGAATCACCGGCACCTGGTATCGCACAGAGACAGCCGGTCAGGCGGCCGCTCCAGACAGGGATAAAGGCCATAGACTCCATGATCCCGATAGGAAGGGGCCAGAGGGAGTTGATCATTGGGGACAGAAAGACGGGCAAGACGGCCATAGCCATCGATACGATCATCAACCAGAAAGATCAGGACGTCGTCTGCATATATGTGGCCATAGGCCAGCGTGCCGCTGCCATTGCGGAGGTTGTGGATGTGCTAGACAGATATCAGGCAATGCCTTACACCGTGATCGTGGCCGCATCAGCCTCTGACAGTGCCCCTATGCAGTATATCGCGCCATATGTCGGCTGCACCATTGCAGAATACTTCATGTATGAGCAGCACAAGGATACGCTCTGCATATACGACGATCTGAGCAAACATGCTGTGGCCTACAGGCAACTGAGCCTTCTGTTGCGTCGTCCACCAGGCAGGGAGGCCTATCCAGGCGATATCTTCTATCTACACAGCAGGCTGTTGGAGAGGTCTGCAAAGCTCTCGGACGACCTAGGTGGTGGGTCGCTCACGGCCTTGCCTATCGTCGAGACACTTGAGGGCCAGATATCTGCGTACATCCCTACCAATGTCATATCCATCACAGATGGTCAGATCTACCTGCAAAGGGACCTGTTCCATGCCGGCATCAGGCCGGCCATAGATGTCGGTACAAGTGTCAGTCGTGTGGGAGGTGATGCCCAGGCCCAGGCTATGAAGAAGGTGGCAGGTAAGCTCCGTCTGGACCTAGCTGCCTACCACGAGCTGCAGGCATTTGCCAGGTTGGGTACCGAATTGGATCCCGCCACGCAGGCCCAATTGGATCGTGGTAGCAGGATGGTGGAACTTCTCAAGCAGCCTCAGCTGCAGCCATGTCCGCTCGCGGAGCAGGTGATAACGATCTTCATAGGCTCGGCTGGACTGCTGGATGATGTGCCGATAGGCTCGGTGCGGGAGTTCGCAGCACAGTTCCTGGAGTTCCTCAGGGCCACGCAGCCCCAGATCCTCGATCATGTCAACAAGGAAAAGACCTTTCCTGATGAGCTTGCCAAGGCAGTTGAGGCAGCTATAGGCCAGTTCAAGAGGCAGAGGCAACAGATATAGACCGATGCAAGGCATGAGGCAGATACTCATCAGAAGGAGGGCGGTGGTCAACGTAAGTCGCCTGACGCGGACCATGCAGGTGGTCTCTACGGCCATGTTCAAGGCTTACTACCGCAGGTGGCAGGTGACCATGGACTATTACGACGCCCTAGCACAGGCAGGATATCTGCTTGTCAGTAGCGAAGTCCCCTTTGAGCACCCATTGCTGAAGGAGAACAATAGCGGTCGGGTGGCCTTGCTGGTGATAGGTTCTAGGGCCGGTCTGTGTGGTGGATATAATGCGCAGATCTGGCACCTGGTCCAGACCCATATCCAGTTGAGCCAGGCCAACGGCCGACATCTGGACATAGTTGCCCCTGAAAGCAGGCTCGTGCCCTATCTTCATGCAAGGGACATAAGGCCTTCTGTGGTCTACGAAGGCCTGGATGAGCTACCTACCGATCAGCAGATCGGTCAGATCGCATCGCCCTTCATCCAAAGGTACATGGCTGGCCAACTGGATGCCCTTAACATCGTATACATGGGCTTTCACTCGCCAGGCCATCAACAGGCCCAGACCCTCACGGTGATGCCCTTGACGGAGTTGATCGACCACTTGATCACTAGGGCCAAGGCCATCTGGCCGTGGGATCTGGCCTTCGAGGACTTCCATTTCTCGCCTTCTGCCAGGCAGATCATAGAAGGGCTGGCAGGTATGATCATTCATGGGGCGATCAGGGCCTGCTTTCTGGATGCGATACTAAGCGAACACGTTGCCAGGATGATGGCCATGAGGCTTGCCACCCACAACGCCGAGCAGATGATCCGCGAACTGACCGCCCAGTACAACCGACAGCGTCAGACCCAGATCACCAGCGAGCTTCTTGATATCATAAGTGGTACGGGGGGCACATATGAATAAGGGTAGGCTCATCCAGGTGATGGGCAGCGTCTTCGATGCAGAATTTGAGCCTGAGCATGTCCCTGCCGTATTCAATGCCGTAGAGGTCCATGGCGATCTCGGGGATGGAAGGACCGTTCTTGCCGGCGAGGTGCAACAACACCTTGGCCAGGGTCGCGTGCGGGTGGTGGCCCTGGGCAGCACTATGGGCCTCAGACGGGGCATGGAGGTCATAGATACGGGTCGGCCACTGACCGTGCCTGTGGGCAAGGCCGTGTTGGGCAGGGTGTTCAACCTGCTAGGTGAGCCCATGGACGGTAAAGGTCCGATCGATGCAGAGGATCGCTGGCCTATACATCGCCATGCACCCCGACTTACACAGATCGTGCCCAAGAGTCAGATGTTCGAGACTGGGATAAAGGTGATAGACCTCTTGTGCCCGTTCGTGCGTGGCGGCAAGATGGGGCTGTTCGGTGGCGCTGGCGTAGGCAAGACGGTCATCATACAGGAGCTGATCGCCAGGATCGCAACGAGGCACGGGGGCTATTCCGTGTTCGCAGGTGTAGGGGAGCGGACGAGGGAGGGCAACGACCTCTGGCTCGAGATGCAGAAGACCAGGATAGGCCAGGACCAGGGCACGGTCCTAGACCATACATGCCTGGTCTTTGGTCAGATGAATGAGCCCCCTGGGGCCAGATTGCGGGTGGCCTTGGCGGCCATGACGGTCGCAGAGTATTTCTGCCAGAAGGGCACAGGTGACACACTGCTGTTCATAGACAACATCTTTCGCTTTTCCCAGGCAGGCTCTGAGGTGTCTGCATTGTTGGGCAGGATACCGTCTGCTGTAGGCTACCAGCCCACATTGGCCACAGAGATGGGCGAGTTGCAGGAGCGTATAGCCTCCACAAGGTCAGGGTCCATCACATCCGTCCAGGCGGTCTATGTGCCGGCAGATGACCTGACGGATCCAGCCCCTGCTGCCACTTTTACACACCTGGATGCATTCGTGGTCTTGCAGAGGTCGATAGCGCAGAAAGGGATCTATCCTGCAGTCGACCCGCTCCAGAGCACATCGAGGATACTCGACCCTATGATCGTGGGCCAGCTTCATTACGAGGTGGCCCAACAGGTCTTGCAGTATCTGCAGAGGTATCACGATCTTCAGGACATAATCGCCATACTCGGCCTGGAGGAGCTCAGCAGGGAGGACCAGATCGTGGTGGCGAGGGCAAGGAGGCTGGAGAGATTCTTCTCTCAGCCATTCCTGGTTACGAGGCAGTTTACTGGCCTGGAAGGCAGATATGTCCAGATCTCGGACACTATCGCCAGTTGCAAGGCCATCTGCGAGGGCAAGGGCGACGAGCTGGCGGAAGAGGCCTTCATGTACGTTGGTACATTCGAACAGGCCCAGCAGAAGGCGGCGTTATTGGCCAAGAGATAGGGTCGCATGGAGCGATCGCCGCATACGTTCCGCTGTGTTGTGGTAGCGCCTTCAGGCAAGCTGCTGGATTGTCGGGCCAGCTCTGCCATATTCCCTGCCCACGACGGTCAGGTTGGCATCCTTGCGAACCACATGCCCATGTTCTGTCTGTTGGGGCTTGGTATCATGCAGATAAGGGCCCAATGTGACGGCGGCACCGAGGGTCTTGTCTACCTGCTTGTTGACGGTGGTTTTGCAGTGGTCTGTCAGAACCTGCTGAAGGTAGTTTCATACGATGTGGTCGCACCAACGGTCATAGGCAAGAGGGTGGCAGATCAGTGCCTGGCGGCCCTGGATAAGAGGCTGGCATCTGCGGCCTTGGATCAGCCGGAAAGGCAGCACCTAGCGAAAAAGGTGACACTCATCAAGGAATTGCTGCGAATCTGTGATCTTGAGCACTAGTGACGGATACATACCTGCTACAGATTGCAAGGAGAAGCCCATGCACATCGTACACGTCTTCGCTCATGTCAAGCCGGATCAGGTGGAGGCATTCAGACAGGCAACCATTGTCAATGCACAGACCAGTTGCCAGACCGAGGCTGGGGTAGTCAGGTTCGACGTACTGCAACAGCAGGACGATCCTACGAGGTTCTGCCTAGTGGAGGTCTACAGGACCGCCGAGGATGCCGGCCTTCACAAACAGACCAGCCACTACAAGCTATGGCGCGATACGGTCGCAACCATGATGGCACAGCCTCGCTCGAGCCTGTCCTTTACCAACATCTTCCCAGAGGATCGACAGTGGCATCCGAAGCAACAGCCCTTGGCAACCATCGCACCGAGTAGACGCAAGGCCAAGGGGATCAGCCCAGTAAGGCCACAGTGACGATGCAGTTTGAATTTGCCACCGCAACCAGGATCGTCCTTGGCCCAGGTGCGATCGCAAAGGCTGGTCCTGCTGTGGCAGCCATGGGCAGGAAGGTGTTGATCGTATCTGGCAGGTCTGGCCGTCATACCCAGGTCTTGAGTCAGATATTCAGGTCATTGGGGCTGGAGTATCACCTATTTCGGGCCGAGCGAGAGCCCACGGTCCAGATGGCAAGGGAGGCGACATCGTTGGCAAGGCAGGTAGGCGTGGAAGTGGTGGTCGGTATCGGTGGGGGCAGTGCGATAGACCTGGCGAAGGTGGTCTCTGTCATGCTCACAAACCCTGGGGATTTGATGGACTATTTGGAGGTTGTCGGCCGTGGTAGGGCGATAGAGAGGCCTTGTGTACCTTGGGTCGCCATCCCTACTACTGCAGGTACGGGTGCCGAGGTTACCTCAAACACAGTTCTGGCAGTTCCGGAACATGATAGGAAGGTAAGTATTCGTAGCCCGCTCATGCTTGCAAGGCTGGCCATCGTCGATCCTGAACTTACCTGCACGATGCCGCCTGCCGTAACTGCCTACACCGGGCTCGATGCACTGACACAACTGATAGAGGCCTTCGTGAGTACGGGCGCAAACCCTATAACCGATGGCTTTTGTCGGGAAGGCATGACGAGGCTGGCAAGGTCTATCCGCGTGGTATACAGGTCAGGCGAGGATCTGCAGGCTAGGACGGATATGGCCATCGCCAGTCTGCTGAGCGGCATGGCCCTCTCCAATGCAGGTCTAGGCCTTGTACATGGCCTGGCTGGTCCATTAGGTGGGATGATCGAGGCACCACATGGCGCGATATGCGGCAGGCTGCTGCCGTTTGTCATGCAGGCCAATGTAGAGGCCCTCGTGGCGGCGGAACCTGGCTCGCAGGCCTTAGACAGATATCATCAAGTGGGCCAGCTCCTGACTGGCAGGCCCGATGCGGATGTCAGCGATGCCATCCATTGGGTCCTGACACTCTGTCATGACCTGCAGATCCCTGGCCTTTCATCCTGGGGCCTGAGGCAAACGCACCTAGACCAGGTTGCCCGACTCGGTCTGGAATCTTCCAGCACCAAACGAAACCCAGTCAGGCTCGGCCTGGATCAGGTCATGGATCTGTTGGAGAAGGCCTTCTAGACTGGTCATCTTCCCATTGGCTGCCGATCCTTCTGAACATCCTGACGATGTCTATCAGGCCCCTTATCGCCACGTACACCGTTATCGTTCCGTACCAGGCGATGACTGCGATGGTCAGGATCGCCCAGAATGGATGTCCTAACAATCCGCTGATGAGCCCCTTCATCGACCTGCCCCTTTTACCATCGGCTTTAGCAAAGAGCCCAAAACCATGGCCATCGCAACTGCTGCATATGTCCCGATATTGACAAAGTGGTCGCCGATGTAGTGTCTGACGATCCCCTCCTCTATCACCTGCCCTGAGGCCGTTACGCGGACCTTCATAAAAAGGTTGAGGCTCAGTGCGACTACTGGCAGCGTTGCCCCGACCGCGATTGCTGCTATCGCCCCCCAATCGTTCGCCCTCCTCCAATAACAGCACGCGATCAACAGGACCGACATACTGGCAAGATAGATCGTCCCGGTAGTCTGCAGATACTCCCAGAGATTTCCCTCCAGCTTGTACCAGAGCCCCCAGAACAAGAGGAAAACACCTATCATGCCTACGAGCAGCCTATTTACCAAGACCCCCTTTTTCTCGGACCAGGCAGTGCGTTTGACAGGCAATATGATGTCGTTGTATATCACCCCGGCCCAGGTGAGCATATACGAAGAGTCCGTGCTCATCTCGGCAGCGAGCATGGCGGCCACCAGTAGGCCCATCAGCCCAGTAGGCACTATGGTGCCGAGCAGGTATGGCATGGCGAATAGGGATCCATCCTTCTCCCCGAACTGGCTGGCAATAGTAGAAAGGACCTCAGGCCTCACCACTGCCAGTGCTGCGATGCCCCAAAGCCCAGGTATCACCCACCTGCAGACAAAGAAGGAGGCAGTACCGGTGTAGACCTTTCTGCCTGTATTGCTATCCCTTGCCGCCAAGAGCCTGGCGATGCAGGTCTGCCAGGTCAGGACTGCTGCGGTATTGGTGAGCATGTTTGACAAGACAAATGGCCAGCCCAACCCCCTTGCCACAAATGGATTGAATCCGCCGCTACCATAATGCCTGTGCACTGCCTCTGCAAGATCGGCCCAGCCAAATTTGGCCAGTATCAGTATCGAGATGACCAACAGGCCTACACTCATCACCACGAATTGTAGGTAATCGGTGACCAGAACCGAGAGCATCCCTCCTAGGGTTGTATAGATCGCGACCCCAGCCAACAACAACGTCATGGCCAACTCCAGGTACCTCAGGTCCATCCCGCAGCAGACCACCAGGAATTGGCCTGCCACCCTCAGGAAGACCCCCATATTCAATAGCCCGCCCAGCACGATCACGACACCAGACAGCCACCTGACGAACCTGCCGTACCTCTTCTCGAACAACTCCGGAATGGTCATCACACCGGCATCCCGTAACCTCTTTACGCAAAACCCGCTGTAGCCAACCGCGAACATGGCGATCGCATTGCAGATACCTGGGATGGCCCCGGAAAACCCCCTTGTATAGCCTGCCTGAGCGGTATACATGCAGGTGACGATCCCGAACTCGGTTGCAGCAAGCGATGCGATTCCAAGGTAGACGTCCATCTGCCTGCCTGCCACAAGGAAGTGGTCGACCCTCGCCACGTACCTTCGCACAAGGATCCCTGCCACCATGGTGGCCAGCAGATATGTACCTACGATGCTGCCATCGAGCAACCAGTCAAACCGACCTGTCATGACGCCGTTATGTTAAGGATAGGCCAGCCCGGGTCCAAGAACAATCTCTTTACCTGCATGTTGGACTGATCAAAAGAGTTGCAAAAAGTAGGCCCTACCCTCCCTTCGTGGAGCTGTGCCATCATATCCGTAGGAGTTGTCCCCGATCTCGGACCTGATGGATCCGCCTAATCGATCGGGACTAGTTGATACTCTAGCTGGCCCAGGCCGATCCTTGCGGCATGTTCGAGCTGGATCATGGGGTCTAAAGATGGGTTCTGGATCAGGACACCGATCTTCTGTCCTATCCTTTGCTCTATCAGGTCCAGTGCAGCCTTGTCTATGGCGACTGGATCGTCGCAAGCCAATATCCCGATGTCTTCTACGATCCTAGGCATATCCGGCGTGTCAAAGCAGTCGCAGTCCTTGGTGACGGATATGACGAAGTTGAAGCATGCTAGCCTATCCTGCTTGCCTGCCACCGCGCCCAGTGCATGTTCTGCCATGGCCTGCTGGAGCTTGGAGCTTTCCTGCTTCCAGTCGTATTCGACTGCATCGAATCTGCAGACCGCTACGCACTCAGCGCAGCCTATGCACCTCTGCTGTTGTATGAAGGCCTTGCCCGACCTGAGCACGATCGCAGACTCAGGGCAGTACCTCATGCACTCTTGGCAGGCCACGCAGACCTTGGGTTTGACGTGCGGTTTGAGCGCTGCATGCTGGCGCATCTTCCCCTTCCTGCTTGCACAGCCCATACCCAATGTCTTTATGGTAGCACCTAAACCTGTCGCCAGATGGCCTGTGGCATGTGCAACGGCCAGGATGGACTGACACCTGACGATGTCATATGCGATAAAGACCTCCTTGTTGAGTATCCCGTTGATCCGTACGGCGGTCTCAGCGGTTCCAAGCAGGCCATCCGGTGCAATGAACGGGGCGCCGAGGACCTGGTAACAAAAACCGTGCTCCGCAGCCAATATGGCATGGTCTACTGCGTTGTGCCTCCTGCCTGTGTAGAGGGTACTGGTGTCGGTCAGAAAGGGTTTGCTCTTGAGCGACTTGAGTTCTTCGATCAGGCCCTTCAGGCAGGGGGCCTTGATGTAGGTGGTGTTGCCGTGCTCTCCTATGTGGACCTTTACCGCGGTGAGGTCGTTCGGCCTGAAGCACCTCTCGAATCCTCCTGCCTTGAAGAGCCTCCTAGCCTTCTCGGAAAGGACCTGGGGGTCCTCTGTTGCGCTAGCCTTGATGAAGTAGACCTTGCTCATCTGTCAATACCACCGTTCTAGGCACATAGATGCCCGATCAAGATCCTAGTGCCGACACCTATCAGTATCAACCCGCCGATCAGCTCCATCCTGGCCTCTATCCAACCGCCGATCCTCTTGCCAGCATGTATGCCGACCAGGCACAGACAGAATGTGACAGTCCCTATTACGATAGCCACCTCCAGTACAGGTCTGCTGGAAATCATGGGCAAGGATATGCCGACCGCCAATGCATCCATGCTCGTGGCCACGGCCAAGACCAGGACAACGAGGATGCTGGAGATATCCTGTTTCCGCTCGGCCCTCTCTATCTGCACCGATTCGTACGCCATCTTTCCGCCCACGCCAGCCAGTATACCAAAGGCCAGCCAATGGTCCAGGCCTTGGATGTACGACTTCAGACCCAAACCTGCCATGTAACCGACCAGCGGCATGATGGCCTGAAATCCGCCGAAGAACACGGCTGCACGGAGTGCGTGCCTCGCCTCTATCTGTCGATATGCCGCGCCACTGGCAACGGATACTGCGAATGCATCCATGGCAAGGCCGACCGCTATGACCAGGATCTCCAGCATCTACCAGGCCGTCTGCACCTGCCTGGCGAACGCGGTCAGGCGATCCGCTCCAGCGCAGCAGCCACATCCATGCCTGGGGTCACACCGATGGCAGTGGCCTTCTGATTTGCCTTGACCACCTTCCTGGCAGCGAACCTATCCAGATTGCCTATGGGATTCTCAGGAGAGCTCTCCACGATGGCAGCAGCCACCCCATACCTCTGGCACGCCTCTATATCGATGGCTGGGCATGCAATGAAACCCTTGCCTCCTGCTGCAAGCAGGATATTGAAGCCCTGCCACTTCACCTGGATCCCCTCTACAGGTCCTGCCTTTGTCTGATATGTCTTGGTGTATATCTCCACATCCGACCCTTTCTAAAGATCATTGTGATGCTGGTTGGCCCAGGTAGGATTGCAGTAAGGCAAGCTTCTCCTCCAACATCTGCTGTGTCCTTGCCTCGACATTGAGCCTCAGGAATGGTTCTGTGTTGCTGGGTCTGCAGTTGAACCACCAATCCTTGTATCCTACGGTCACACCATCCAGGAAGTCTATCTGGCCGTCGTTGAATCGCTTGGCCAGCTCCCTCATGGCTGCCTCCTTGTCGTCCACGCGAAAGTTGATCTCACCGCTCCTGGCATACCTGCGAAGGGGCCTGACCAACTCGCTTATTGGCACCTCGGCCTGGCTTACTATATTGACGATGTGCACAAGGGTTATCAGGCCCGAGTCGGCATTGAAGTTGTCGGCATAATAGAAGTGGCCGGACAGCTCGCCTCCAAATATGGCGTGGGCGTCCCGCATGGCCTTCTTCATGAATGCATGGCCGACCCGCTCCCGCCTCGGGATACCACCGTGCTTGACGATCTCCTCTGGCACGACCCGGCTGCTCCTTACGTCATAGACGATGGCTGACCTGGGCCTCTTGGACAGGAAGTAAGGAACCATCAATGCAGTGATCAGGTCGCAAGGTATGGTCTGGCCTTGTTCATCTACCATCATGAGCCTATCGGCATCCCCATCGAAGCAGATGCCGAGGTCGCAGCGCTTGTCCAAGACGGCCTTCTTGAGCTCTGCCAGGTTTGCCTCGATCAGTGGGTTTGGTTCATGTTTGAATGTGCCGTCGTGTCTGAAATTCAGCCTGACTATGTCTATGGGCACCTCGCCGAAGATCTCTGGTACCATCTTGCCTGCCATACCGTTCGATGCATCTATGGCGATCCTGAGCCTGCGGAGGTTGGGCGAGAGGAACTTCAGGACGTGCCTCTTGTACTCAGCAGTCAAGTCCACACCCTGCAGCGGCCCTGTGGGCCTGCCAACAGTGTGTATCAATGACATGGCCAGGTGCTTGATATCGGTCAGGCCTGTATCTGCCCCGATGGGCACGGCGGCCTGACCGCTTATCTTGAACCCATTGTACTTTGCAGGGTTGTGGGATGCAGTGACCTGGATCCCTCCACAGGTATGGAGGTGATTGATGGCAAAATAGACCTGCGGTGTATCCACCATACCTATGTCTATCACCCCGATCCCGGTGGACCTGATCCCATCTATCAGGGCCTTGGCAAGGGGCGCACTGTGTCTACGCATGTCGCGGCCGACACATACTAGCTGCGCGTTTGCCTGACCCCTGTCAAAGCCGCGGACTAGGGCAGGAAGGAACCTACCTACTGCAGAGCCGATCTTCCAGGCATCCTCCTCGGTCAATTGTTCGCCATAAACGCCCCTTATGTCGTATGCCTTGAATATCTCTGGATCCATATTCGTATTGATCTACCCTTCAGAAAGTTCCATCTGTGCACCAATTGCCTTCATCAGGTCCACAAAGTTAGGGAATGTCACCCGCATTGCCTCAGCGGTATCTATGATAAGCGTCTGCTCTAGACCGAGCCCAGCCAATGCAAGGGCCATCACCACCCTATGGTCTCCATGGCCGCTGACGGGGGTGGCCCTGAGTTTGCCTTGATGGATGATGAGGCCATCTGGAAGTTCCTGGACCTTAGCGCCCAACCTCGTGAGCTCCCTTGCCATGGCACTGATCCGGTCTGTCTCCTTTGTCCTGGCCTGTGGCACATTGAGCAACCTGGTGGTGCCGCTGGCGAATGTAGCCGTTACCGCCATTGCTGGCAGGGCATCAGGTGTATTGTTCATGTCGATATCGATGCCTCGAAGCTTAGAGCCAGATACGACCACATCCTGGCCACGAACCTGGATGTCTGCACCCATGGCCTTGAGGTATTCTATGACCATCCTGTCAGGCTGGCTGTCGTTGAGGTCGAGGCCCTTGATGGTAAGCCGGCCGCCAAATAAAGCACCAGCGCAAAGGAAGAATGTCGCGCTGGAGAAATCCGCGGGTATGGCCTTATCGAAGGCCTTGTATGCCTGGCGGCCTTTGACCTGGAATCGCCTGAGGCCTTCGGCCTCGAAATGGATCCCTTGCCACCGCAGCCAGTCCATGGTCATCTCGACATAGCCAGGCTCATTGAGCAGTGTGACTTCTATACTCGTGTCCTTGGCTGCCAATGGCGTACACAACAGCAGGCTTGTCAAAAACTGGCTGGTAGGGGATTCCAGTCTGGCGGCCCCACCTACCAGCCCGCCTCCGACCTCGATAGGTGCCTTGCCGTTGCCCTTCATGCTCCTGACATTCGCCCCGAGTTGGTTGAGGGCGTCTATCAACTGGGCCATGGGCCGGTTTCGGGTCTGGTCGTCTCCAGTGAGTACGATCCTGGACCCTGCAGGTGCAAGGCAGGCCGAGCCTGTAGCGATCCTCAATGTCGTGCCAGAGTTGCCTACGTCTATGGGCTCGTCCGGTACCTGTATGCGGCCCCCAGTGCCGACGACCTTCCAGGCCTTCTGGTCGGATGTGTCTATCTGTGCACCTAGCTTGCGATAGCAGTGTACTGCCGAGAGCGTATCGTTGGAGACCAGAGGCAGTCTGATCGTGCTCTGGCCCTCGGCAAGGGCGGCAATAGCTACTGCCCTGATCGTGTGGGACTTGGATCCTGGTATCTGTACCGCACCATCAAGATGAGAACCTCTGACCGAAAGTAGCATAATCTTATCCAGAACTAGACCTGATTCATCTGCGATGCCGCCTGATTTACCAAGAAAAGGACCGCCATCCTCACTGCAAGTCCGTTCGTCACCTGCCTGAGGATGACGCTATTGCTGCCGTCAGCAACCTCACTTTCCATCTCCACCCCGCGGTTGATCGGACCTGGGTGCATGACCAGGATGTCAGGCTTGGCCCGCTTGAGCCTCTGCATGGTCAGGCCGAAGTATCGCGAGTATTCCCTTACCGATGGGAATGGGTTGCTGCCCATCCTCTCGAACTGGATCCTGAGCATGTTGACCACATCCACCTGCTCGATGACCTGGTCCAGATTGTAGCTTACCTTCACTGGCAACTTGTCTACTTGCGGAGGCAGCAGCGTTGGGGGTGCTACGAAGATGACCTCAGCGCCCAGCTTCGTCATCGCCCACATGTCGCTGCGAGCAACCCGCGAGTGGGCTATGTCGCCTACGATGGCAATCTTGAGGCCCTCGAGCGTGCCCTTTATCTGCCTGATGGTGTAGACATCCAATAGGCCTTGTGTGGGGTGCTCGCATGCACCATCCCCTGCATTGACGACGCATGCCTTTATGGACCTGGCCAGGAGTTTCGGTGCCCCAGCAGCGCTATGTCTGATCACCACGATGTCTACGCCCAAGGCCTCCAGGTTCCTGGCGGTGTCCAAAAGGCTTTCGCCCTTTGACACGGAGCTGTCCTTCTTTGTGAACTCTATGATGTCAGCAGAGAGCCTGCTTGCAGCCAGTGCAAAGCTGTTCCTGGTGCGTGTGCTATCCTCGAAGAAGAGGTTGACAACCACCTTCCCCCGCAGGGGAGGTGCCTTCTTGACGGATCTGGTGCTGAGCTGCTCGAAGCCCTTTGCTGTATCGAGTATGTAGTTGATCTCCTCTGCAGATAGTTCCCTCAACCCCAGTAGGTGCTTGTGCCGCCAGACGAATGGTTTGTCCTTGCCGTGGGCAACCATCACTCTATCACCACCTCGTCAGTGCCATCCGATTCCATGAGTCTGACATACACACGCTTGTCAGGGGCGATGCTGGTCTTGAGGCCCACATAATCGGCCTGGATGGGAAACTCCCTGCCTTGTCGGTCTACCAAGACCGCCAGCCTTATAGCCCGTGGTCTGCCGAGGTCTATCAATGCATCCAAAGCTGCCCTTGCGGACCTACCTGTAAACAGGACATCGTCTACCAGGATCAGGATCCGGTCGTCGATACTGAAAGGTATGTCCGTGGTCCTGACCTGCGGCTGGGTGCTACGATTTGGACGGTTCAGGTCGTCCCTATAAAGGGTTATGTCCAGCGTGCCGCACGGGACATCCTGGCCTAGCCTCGCTGACAGCATCGTGGCCAGCCTCTGTCCTAGGACCTCGCCCCTGCTGCGGATACCTATGACGCCTATGGCCACATCCTTTGGCAGATCTGCAGCCATCTGGTCTGCCAACCCAGCTATAGCCTGTTTGATCTGATTGCCATCTAGCAAGACCTTCATATCCACCTCACAGGGTCCAGGAGTATACCCGACAGACCATCGGCCAGCAAGCTCGCCATGTGCACGACCCCTTGTTCGATTATCTGACTTTTTGCATCGACCTGAGGGAGAGACTGCGTTAACCTAGGCGTGGATCTCAATCCCTGCGGCGATGGCTGTTGGATCTTGCGGCATGCCTGAAAAGAAACCTGGGGCTGGGGATCCGGTTGAAGGGCTACATCCTGGCTGACAATGACCCCTACTGGCCAAGAGGCTGGGGGCGGTCAACAAGGCACCACTTCAAGGAGAATGCCATGATCAATCCAGCACCAGCGAGACAAGACAGCCGTGGCGATCTGTTGAAGTTATCTGCAAAAGGGGTCCTAGCTACGGCGGTTGCTGGGACACTAGCCCCAACGAGGGCCAGTGGCCAGGATGGCCAATTTGCAATATCCTACGCAGCTTAGACCGGCTCATCGGATGCCTTTGTCCATGCCATCCATGTGTATGACGGCGAGAACCTGGTGGCGGATGCCAATAACCTGTCGCTCTCTGGTGCGCAGCCATTCTATCGCGTGGAGGTAGCCCAGAGGCCTTCGATCTCTTGGGGGCTCAGCATATCGGTAGGAGTTGGCTTTGGTGTCGAGGCCATGGACCATACCATGTACTTCATATCTGGTGGCGCAGATCTTGTAGTCTAAGGCTCCCGCTGGCTGCGATAGACGCCTCGATAAGGCGGGCTTGATTATTAGGGCCGGTTCTGATATGATAGCGCTAAGTTCGGTACACGGCCCTTTGCATATGCAGCAGGACGGGCATGCAGGGCCCAGAGGAGTGTCTTATGCTTAAGGGGGCAATAGGGTGCAGCGGGGGGTCAAGATATCGGTCCTTGCTGTCGTAGCAGGCCTGGCTGTAGGTCTGGCCTGTGCGGCTGAGTCTACAGGCACCATCCAGCCCGAGGCCGTAGGCTTTGTAGGTGTATATCGGCTGAGGGATCTAGAGCCTGGACTTACAGGCGAAGGGCTCAGGGTCGGTGTGCTTGCACCAAGCAGGACATATCTGAACAACCAGCCGCAGAACGATTACCAGCCGGATTGCTCACACCCTTGCCTTGCATCTGCCCAGATTGCCATGCACGATAACCGCAAGGCCGCACCTGGCCTGTGCCCCCACACAACCGCGGTCTGCTCCATACTGGTCGGACAGGACCAGGGTGGGTCCATGCCAGGCCTAGGCAGGTTCTCGTACCAGGGTGTCATACCAAAGGCCCAATTGGATGTATATGAGCTGTGGCATTTCCTGACCAGGCCCTTGTTGCAGCGAGCCAGCCCTGGCTTGGACCTGCTGACCATAAGTGGCGGTAGTGACTTCGAGGAATGGTGGACGAGGGCACTCGAGGCCATGGCAGAGGACGGGGTCGTTGTGGTGGCAAGCATAGGCAACGGCAGCGATTCGCTCCACCCGCCGCTGTATCCAGGTGCCGCACCGAACGTGATCGCTGTGGGTATGGTCGATCCGGTCAGGTCAGAGGACCTTGCAGTTGCCACCTCCAACTTCTGGCTGGTCCAGCCAGAACACTCTAGCTGTGGCCCTACCGCAGATGGCCGTTGCAAACCGGACCTGGTCGCGCCAGGTACATGCATCGTGCCAAGTAGCTCCGACGATGGCCGGTATGAGCTGGCCAGCAGTGGCTCGAGCTTTGCAACGCCGATAGTGGCAGGGATCGCTGGGATCCTGATACAGAAGGCAAGACAGGAACCTGCCCTTGCTGCGGCCCTCTCGCCGAGGACCTGTGCACCGTTGCTGAAGGCGATCTTGCTGAACAGCGCGGTCAAGTTGCCGCACTGGCACAAGGGCAGGATAGGGCTGGATGACGATCACCAGGTCCCCTTGGACTATGCCCAAGGGGCCGGGCTTGTGGATGCCATCGGGGCCTACAGCCAATTGGTATCAGGCAGGTTTGGGCCTGGCGTTGTGCCTCCTACAGGCTGGGATGTGGCCCAGATAGACAGGGCAAATGGCCAGGTGCTGGTCTACCAGTTCGACCTGGAGGCGGCATCGGGCCAGGTTATCACTGCGACCTTGGCATGGAACTGCCACTATGAACATGCCTATCCATTCAACCGGCTGGTGGAGCGGACCAGCGACCTGAGGCTCGAGCTATGGGCCATCGACCCTGCTAGGCCGCAGAGGGATGTCCTGATCGATCTTAGCGATAGCCCCGTAGATAATGTCGAACACATCCATGCAAAGGCCGATGGCAGGTACAGCCGCTATCAACTGGTCGTTACCTGGTCCGATAGAGGCCAATCTGTTGCCAGACAGGAGCCATTCGCCATCGCCTGGAGGACGGCGGTTGCTCGCACAGATTCCAGGATCGCATGGGAGGATCTGAATGGCGATGGTGTGGTGGACCAGAAGGATTATACCAGGCTGATCCAGAATTGGGTCACTTCACTGAGGTCGCCTGGTAGATATACCATCGGCGATCTGAACGCCGACGGCCGGATCGACCAACAGGACCTGGAGATCCTGGGCAGCCGAACCCGCATTGGGCAATAGTCGAGCGAAAAGGCCTTTCCTGGCCAAGTCCTTTCTGGTAGAAATGCTGGAGGTCTGCCATCAAGGAGGTACCAGAAGTGACAGAGCGGCTTTTGATCAGGTCAGGCCATGTGATCGACCCTGCTAACAATGTTGATTGCCAGGCGGATGTCCTGATCGTGGATGGCAAGATAGCCAAGGTAGGGAAGGCCACCCAGCAGGATATAGGGTCTGCCGACCGACTGATAGATGCCAGTGACAAGTTGGTCGTGCCAGGGCTGATCGACATACACGTGCACTTCCGCGACCCAGGCGATCCCGAGGAGGAGACGATTGCCAGCGGCTCTGCAGCAGCGGTCAAGGCTGGCTTTACGTCGGTCGTGTGCATGCCCAACACAAACCCGACCATAGAGAATGAGACTGATGTCGAGTACATACACCGCAAGGGCAGGCAGGCCCGCAAGACCCATGTCTATGTCATGGGTGCCATCACACAAGGCCGAAAGGGGGTAGACCTGGCGGAGATGGGACACATGGCCGAGGCAGGGGCAGTCGGGTTCTCGGATGATGGCAATGGCGTGCAGGACCCAGCGGTGATGCTGAGGGCACTAAGGTATGCGGCCATGTTCGGCAAGGTGGTTGCCCAGCATTGTCAGGACGATGCATTCGCCTCAGGGGGGGTGATGAACGCCGGCTACTACTCGACCATACTCGGCCTGCCAGGCATGGATGCCCTCGCAGAGGAGATGATGCTATGGCGGGACATTCAACTGGTCCGCAAGACAGGGGCGAGGTATCACGCTCAACATATATCAACCGCAGGCTCGGTAGAATTGATAAGGCAGGCAAAGACGGCAGGTCTTCCTGTAACGTGCGAGGTTGCCGCACATCACATATTGCTGACCGAGGCCTGCTGTTGCGAATACGATACCAACTACAAGGTCAATCCGCCGCTGCGTTCAGAGGCGGATGTACAGGCCCTTAAGGCGGCCATCGCAGAGGGGCTTGTAGATGCATTGGTGACGGACCACGCCCCGCACCTGCAGAGCGAGAAAGAGCTGGAGTTCCTGGCCGCACCGTTTGGGATTGCGAGCCTCGAATGTGCGCTGCCGTTGTACATAAAGGCCTTGATAGACCCAGGGGTCTTGGATTGGCCTGGCCTGGTAAGGTTGCTGACCGTCGGGCCTGCCAAGGTCATAGGCATAGAGAAGGGCACCCTAGGCGTGGGCAGGCAGGCAGATGTCACGATCATAGACCCGAGCTTCGAGTACACGATAGATGTCAACACGTTCATCTCTAAGGGCCGCAACTGCCCGTACCATGGCTGGCAGGTCAGGGGGATCGTTGACATGACCATTGTGGCTGGCGAGATAAGGTATCAGCGGCAGACCTGATCATGCCGTACATTGTAGATGGCAATAATCTGCTTTGGGCCTCCTTTGGGCAAAGGGATGTGGAGCTATCCGCTGCAGTGATGGTCGGTCACTGCGTGCGACTATTGTGGGCGGTCAGCAGGTACCTCCAACGGACAAATGAGCAGGCGGAGGTGGTGTTCGATGGGCCTGAACCTGCGGATCTCAGCAGGTTCCAACACATACCGCATATCACTGTCTGGTTCGCAGGGCCTGGCAGGCAGGCCGACGGGTGGATAGAGGAAAGGCTTAGGTCCTACAAGCCAGACAAGCCCCTGACCGTGGTCAGCAGCGATCGTCGTCTTAGGCAGGCTGCGATACAGGTGCATGCCGGTCAGATAAGGTCCGAGGCATTCTGGGAACAGGTCTTGGCAGCCCAGACCAAGGAAACGCGGCCCAATGAGCCGCCTGCAAAGATGGAAGGCCTCAGCCAGAGCGAGACAGAGCTATGGATGCGGATATTTGGCATCGAGGAGGGCCCATAGGTGACGAAGGTCGCTACAGAGGTGATCGTCTCCTTGGCGGGACAGACCATCCAATCCATGGTTGAGATGGCCGGCATTGCGCTCGAGGAGGGCTGCGACGGTATAGAGCTGAGGTTGGATGCACTGGCCAGGCTAGACCGCGCCCAGGTTTCAGGCCTGGTGGCAGCAACAAGGGATGTCGTTGGTGCTAGGCCCATCATCGCCACATGTAGGGACAAGCGAGAAGGTGGCATCTTGGATCACCGCCTTGAGGATCGTCTTGCCGCATATGCTGCAGCGGCCCAGGCAGGTGCGGATTGGCTGGACATAGAGCTGGCCAACTACGAAAGACCCGATGTGGCAGAGGCCATAGGCCAGGCCCTTGGGTCCAGGACGCGTCTGATACTGTCCAGTCATAGTTGGGATGGCCCATTCGCAGACCTGCAGTCGGTCTACAGGCGTTCTATTGTCGCCTGCCCAGACGCGATGCCCAAGTTGGTCTACATGGCAAATCACATATGCGACTGCCTTGCTGGGATGGACCTGCTGCACCGTGCAGATAGACAGATGACCGTGTTCTGTATGGGGCAGTGTGGCATCATAACGAGGATCCTGGCAGGCAAGCTTGGCTGTCGCTTTACGTACGCCACCTGCTCGGGCCAGGGCCCGACCGCCCCAGGCCAGGTACCTGTAGGTCAGCTCAAGGGGATCTACAGGCTGGATGGGACCAGCCCGAGTACGCAGGTCTATGGCCTGGTTGGAGACCCTGTGGGCCATTCCATAGGGCCATATGTGCACAATGCCTTTCTGGCGGAGCTCGGGCTCGATGCCATCTATATCCCCATCTTAGTGACAGGGGGCAGGGACGGGTTCTTCGATTTTCTGGATGGTTTCATGGCCAGGCCTTGGATGGACCTGCGGGGGCTGAGTGTCACGCTGCCGCATAAACAACATGCCTTGGAGTTCATCAAGGCAAGGGGAGGGACGATAGAGCCTTTGGCGCAGAGGATCGGGGCCGTCAACACGGTGCTCATCGGCAAGGACGGTCTCTTGCAGGGCTACAATACCGACTACATAGGGGCTATGGCCGCCATATGCCAAGGGCTTGGTATCGAAAGTGATGCACTGAGGGGTTGGCCTGTGGCAGTGGTAGGGGCAGGCGGGGTGTCAAGGGCGGTGGTGGCAGGCCTACGTGATGTCGGTGCCGATGTCAGGATCTTCAACCGAACCCTTTCGAAGGCCAAGGCCCTCGCAGAGGAGTTCGGCTGTACCTATGGCCCGATCGAGGACCTTCCCAGGCACCAGGTCACCCTCCTGGTCAATTGCACAAGTGTCGGCATGAGCCCGAATGCGGATGCATTGCCTGTGCCTGAGGCAGTCCTGGCCCCACAGATGGCGGTGTTCGATACGGTCTACAACCCTGTCCAGACCAAGCTACTCAGGGTAGCTGCCGAGCGTGGCTGCAGGTGCATAGATGGTCTATCCATGTATGCCCACCAGGCCTCTGCACAGATCCGGCTTTTTACTGGCAGGGTTGTTGACGCAGGTGCGATTCGCAGGCTTGCCCTATGCCATCTGCAGCCAGGCTAGGACTTTGAACAATTGCATGCCCTTGCTATAATGAAATCATGGAGCGACCTACCCAAGGTTTCAGGCGGGCATTTACGCTCATAGAGCTGCTGGTCGTCATCGCCATCATGGCGGTACTGGTTTCTGTCATGATGCCATGTCTGTGGCGTGCAAAGGAGGCCGTGCGTCAGACCGTCTGCCAGTCCAACCTGCGGAACCTGGGCATAGCCATGACGATGTATGCACAGGACAACAACTACAGGCTTGCCAATTCTGACAACACCAACGGCTTTTTCTGGTACGATAATTCCAAGAGACTCAGGTCTACCTCTGACAGGGATGCCTATTGGGGCGTGGCATATGCCGGCTACATAAAGAACCCGGATGTGTGTGGCTGTCCAAGCTTTCGCACGGTCTCGGAGCTGATCTATCCAGTAGAGCCTAGGCTCATATGGCAGGCTGCGTTCGGCCTCAATGGCAATGCCTCCAACAAGCGATTGACCAAGATACGCGATGCAGGCCACTTTATCATTGCCCACGATCACGTAGAACCGAGGCTAGAGCAAGGTAGCCTTGACATGTTCCACAACGATGGCCCAGGCACGCTGAACCTGCAGATGTATCGCGGCAATGGCTCGAGGGCCAAGTTCTACTTCGGGATATTCAGGCACTCCGCAAGGTCAGGCGATCCGCAAAGGACCAATGGCAAGGCCAACATCCTCTGGCTGGACGACCACGTCAGTGCGCTCGCAGAGACCACAGGCGATGACGTCCCTGCCAAGTGGTACACGGGCCAGTAGTGTTAGATCGAACTTGACAGTCACAGGCTCGGTCGGCTCTAATACTGCTCGACGGGCGATTAGCTCAGTTGGCTAGAGCGTACGGATCACACCCGTAAGGTCGCAGGTTCGAATCCTGCATCGCCCAGTGCTACTGGATCGGGGCCTGTGGCATGAGCCTGAGCCTGGCGGCAATGGTGCCTGTGTTGGGTTGACTATCGAGATTGGTGTCCGCATCCAACAGCCTTATGGTGTAGCAGGCCCCGGGCCTGACAGGCTGTTCGATCCAGACGGTCCTGCGATCGCTGAGGAATCTGCGAAGGATGACGGTCTTTTCCTGGTCGATGATCTGTAGCTCTAGGCCTCTGTCGCCATGTGTGTCGAATGAATGACCCAAGGCTACCTGCAGTACCGGTTGGAGGTCGCCTACAGGTGGGATCTGGACCTGATACTCCACGGTCCTGTCAGGGCCTATCCGCCAATCGGTCCTCGGTAGCAACATGGACCGGCTGAATCTGGGATCCTCTGGTGCAAAGACAGAGCCGAGCTTTACCACAGAGACGCTGAATTCTTTACCCCTTACAGTAACGATCAGATAGTGGTGGAAGGCATCGGGTTCGAGGTCCCTGTTGATCTGACCTCCTGTGGTTCCGAGCCTGTAATACCTGATCCCATCCCTGACCCCATCGAATTGCAGGATGTGATGGTGGCCGGCGAATACTGCCGAGACCCTTGACTCTGCTAGGATCTTGTGGATGGTAGGCCATTGGGGACCATATTCGTCCGTAACCCACCTCGGGTGGTGCATGAATACGAATATGTGCCTAGCGCCCTTGGCCTTCTCGAGGACGCCCCTGAGCCAGGTGAGCTGTCTTTCGCTGAACCTCTGTGCATTGGGATCGGAGAAGCTCTTCTTTCCGGTGTTTGGGTCGCCCTCATCGGTGTACATGACTATAAACCAACAGCCCTTGTGCTGGAATGCATACCAAAGTGGGCCTACGTGCTGCTCATAGTCGCTCTCGTGCTCGCCCGGCGGTCTTTGCTGGTTCGAGGACCAATAGATGTCGTGGTTGCCTGCCAGTGGATACCAAGGCCTTTCCAGTCGGTCCATCACGGCCTTGAATGCTGCCCACTGGGAGTTCCAGGTCTTGTGGTCGCAGTAGCCTTGCACCATGTCGCCTATGGTCATGACCAGGTCAGGCGACAAGAGATTCAGCTCCTTGACTGCCTGGGCAAGTACGTCCAGGTTATTGGGCCCTGCATCGGTCACATCTGCCAGGATCGCGAAGCTGAAGGATTGCTGCTGGCCAGGGGCGTTTATCTGCCTTGCACCGGTCCTGTCGGTCAAGACCGCTGCAGCCTGACAGGTCAGGCAGAGGCAACAGGTGGCGATCAGGCAAGCGGCCGATCTGCAGGTATGGAACTGGCTAGTCCGAGCCATGTATGCCTTTTACCAGATCCTGGGCCATATTGCAACAAGCTGGATATGACTTGATTGCCAAAGAGGCGGATGTATCATACACCTCCGTTTTGAAAGGAGTAAGACTGTGAAGGCTAGTGACATGCGACCAGGTATGGCCTTTACCATAGATGGCCAGTTATACATATGCTTTCAGGCGACGCACGTTACCCCTGGGAACCTTAGGGCCTTCGTGCAGGCAAAGCTCCGCAGGGTCTCCGATGGTGTGATCATAGAAAAGAGGCTCAGGTCCACAGAGGACGTGGAGCAGGCCTTCCTCGAAAGGAAGGAGATGGAGTACCTCTATTCGGACAAGGGCGGCCACGTGCTCATGGATACTACCACTTACGAGCAGGTCACTGTGCCCAACGAGATGTTAGGGGATGCGATAAAGTACTTCAAGCCAAATACGGTCTTGACGGCGTTGATGTACGAGGACAAGGTTGTATCTATAGAGCTGCCCAAGGTGGTAGAGCTTACCGTCACAGAGACCAGCCCAGTGCCGAAGGGCGCTACAGTGACCAATCAATTGAAGGATGCCGTGCTGGAGACAGGCCTGCGGACACGCGTGCCGCCATTTATACAGGTTGGCGAGGTGGTCAGGATCAGCACGGAGGACGGCTCTTATATCTCACGAGCAAAGCAGGAGTAATCCCACTGCGGATGAGAGGAGTCGAACCTCCACGGGCTTATCGCCCACAAGGACCTGAACCTTGCGCGTCTGCCAGTTCCGCCACATCCGCAGATGCGATGATTATCGCCTGGGTCGAGATGGCAGTCAAGTGTAGGTCGGCCGCCTAGGAAGGAAAAGACTGGAAATGGATCTGTCTATTCGCTAAGGTATGGCCCTATCGGGAATCTTGGACATGGCCTTATGAGGTTCATCCTAATAGACAAGGTTTTGGCCCTAGAGCCGGGCAGGTCCATAAAGGCGGTCAAGACGGTCAGCCTTGCCGAAGAGTATCTCGCAGATCACTTCCCGACGTTCCCAGTCCTGCCGGGCGTGCTCATACTCGGTGGCCTGATAGAGGCTGCCTCCTGGCTGGTCAGGGCCACAGAAAGGTTCGCCCACAGCATGGTCTTGCTCGAACAGGCAAGGAATGTCAGGTACAAGAGCTTCCTTGCCCCTGGTTCCCAGGTGGAGTACAAGGTCGATGCAGATCGGATCGAGCAAGACCTGAGTAGCTTCATAGGTGAGGGTACCAGCGGCGGTCAGTCCATAGTGGAGGCGAGGTTTGTGCTGAGGCACTTCAACCTAGCCGACAAGGACCCGAGATTGGCCGGGATAGATGCACAGGTAATCCAGGCCCTGAAGGATAGATGGAGATTGATCTTTACAGATTCGCATTAATAGGAGGTCGATAGGATGCCTAAGACCGGCGAAGAGATCTATCAGACGGTAAAGGAGGTCCTGGTAGATGCCCTTGGTGTGGATGAACAGGACGTCACGCCGAAGGCCAGACTCATGGCAGATCTTGGTGCAGAGAGCATCGATTTCCTGGACATCGTATTCAGGTTGGAGAAGGCCTTCTCTATCAAGATAGCCAGGGAGGAGATCTTCCCTGGCGATGGTTTCTTCTCCGATAGCCAGTTGGCTAGCGACGGCAGGCTCACGGAAAAGGGGCTTTCTTTGCTCAAGAAGCAGCTGCCCCACATCGATTTTTCCGAGTTCGAGAAGGATCCGCGTCTTTCGAGGTTGGGCGATCTCTTTACGGTCGAGGCGGTGGTGAGATTCCTTGAACACAAGCTCAGCGAAGGGCCTTCTGCCGGTCAGCCATGAGGTGGATCTGGATAGATAGGTTCGTAGAGTTTGATCCTGGCAAGAGGGCCGTTGCCGTCAAGTGTGTCAGCCTGGCGGAGGAACACCTGCATGACTATATGCCAGGTTTTCCTATCATGCCTGAGTGCCTTATCATAGAGGCCATGGCTCAGACCGCCGGGATCCTCGTAGGCCAGGCAGGGGATTTCAGGCAGAAGGTGATACTGGCGAAGATACGCAGGGCCATATTCTATGACCTGATCAGGCCTGCGGACGTGATACACCTGGAGGCAGTGATGGATTCCTATACCATCGAGGCTGCCAGCACCTCTGGCACGGTCAGGAGGGCAGACCAGGTCGTGGCACATATAGACCTTTTGTTTAGCCACATAGACCAGAATCTCTCAGGTATACGCTTCCCTGAGGAAAATTTCGTCTTCGGACAAGGACCCATACAGGCCCTATTGCAGACCCTTGTTTGCGTAGGTCCTTTGGGCCAGGCTGAGGATGGGCGATCGTAAGGTCGTGATCACTGGTTTTGGTGCGGTCGGCCCTCTGGGCCTTTCTGCTGGTTCCATATGGGATGGCCTGCGAGACGGCAGGTGTGGCATAGGGCCTATTACGGCATTCGACCCATCCGGTTTCCCGTGCAAGTTGGCTGGCGAGGTTCCACCATACAGGATACAGGACTTCCTGCCAAAGGCGTATCGCAAGGCCGCAAAGCTCATGTCGCGGGATATAGAGCTGGCGGTCATCGCGGCGGACCAGGCCTTTCGCTCCAGTGGCCTTGTCACCCGGGCCATCGAGTCAGGGCAGGTCAATATAGACCCACAAAGGACTGGGATAAACCTCGGCGCAGGGCTCATAAGCTGCGACCTGATAGAGTTGGCCCCAGCAGTCGCAGCAAGCCTGACGGATGGGAGGTTCGATATCAGACGATGGGGCTGCGAAGGGATGCAGCTAGTGCCGCCACTGTGGCTGCTTAAGTACCTGCCGAATATGCTGGCCTGTCATGTCAGCATCATCCACGACCTCCAAGGCCCCAGCAACTCGATCACTTCCGCTGAGGTCTCTGCCGCAGCGGCAGTGGCTGAGGCAAGGGATATCATAGCCAGGGCAGGTGCAGACGTGATCCTGGCAGGCGGGGCTGAGGCAAAGGTGAACCCGATGGTGATGATGAGCCAATGCCTGCAAGGTAGGGCCACATCCGTAGAGGAGCCTGATAGGGCATGCAGGCCATTCGATAAGGATGCAACCGGCTCGGTCTTCGGGGAGGCAGCAGGGCTTTTGGTGCTCGAATCTGTGGACCATGCGATCCAGAGGGGAGCGAGGATTTGGGCAGAGGTGCTCGGCACTGGCGAGGCCTGTTCCATCAGCCCTGATCATCCCTGTCTGGAGCCGGATGGTGATGCGATCAGGATCGCCATAGAGAAGGCCTTCGAGGATGCTGGTATAGGCCCAAGGGATATAGACCTGATCATCCCGCATGGCACTGGGGTGCCGGCAGAGGATCTGGCTGAGTCCAAGGGGATAGAGGCTGCATTCGGTAGTTGTATTGATGGCATACCTGTATGGCCTACAAAGTCGCAGTTGAGCAACACTGGTGCCGCTGCAGGTGCAATGGACTTGATAGCTGCATTGTTTACTATAAGAGACAGTCTTGTCCCAGCGGCCAGGAACTTCCAGCAGATACGGCCAGGCTGTAGGCTCAAGATCAATACCAGCCCTGTGGCCGCTAGGGTGGATCGCGTACTGTGCTGCTCCTTCACCTACGGTGGTCAGGCAGCAGCAGTGATATTGGGTCGCTGGCAGGGCAGGTAGGCATGGATACGAAAAGACCAGGTGGATCCGATAGGCGGGTGGTGATCACAGGCATGGGGATCGTATGCCCGCTCGGTCATGACGTAGGCCAGGTATGGAGGGCGGTCCTGGCAGGCACTAGTGGGGCCGACTGGATAAGGATCTTCGATGCGTCCACATACCCGACCAGATTCGATGCAGAGGTAAAGGGTTTTGATATCCGCCGTTTCGTCAGCCAGGCCGGGTTTCACCTGAAGGGCAACAGGGGTTGCCAGTTCGCGGTTGCCGCTGCTGCCCAGGCATGCAGGCAGGCGGGCATAGAGATAGAGACCAGCAGGCCCGATGATGGCATAGACCGACGCAGGCTCGGGATCTATCTTGGCTCAGGGGAGGGTTCCGTGGACAACGAGACCTTCTTCGATGCGATCGCCCGATCCTGGGACCAGCAGACGGCAAGGATGGACTGGACAAGGTGGGCAAAGATCGCGCTGCGGAGCCAGGATCCTATCCACACGAGGGAACAGGAGCCACACATGCCTTCATGGCACATAGCGGTGCTCACTGGTGCAAGGGGGCCGGCCAGGACGTGCCTGACTGCATGTGCGGCCAGTACTCAGGCGGTAGGGGAGGCCATGATGCTGATCAGGTCCGGCAAGGTGGATGCGATGATATCTGGAGGCTGCCACTCCATGATCCACCCGATGGGTGTGATGGGGTTCAATAGGCTCACCGCACTTTCCACCAGGAACGATGACCCAAAGACCGCATCCAGGCCATTCTCTGCATCCAGGGATGGATTCGTGATAGGTGAGGGTGCAGCGATACTGGTCTTGGAGTCATTAGATTGTGCTCTGAGGCGCGGGGCCAGGCCTTTGGCCGAGATCGCAGGCTATGGTAATAGCGCCGATGCCTTCCGTGTCACCGACATGCACGAGCAAGGTAGAGGGCCTGTACAGGCCATGCAGGCTGCACTGCAGGATGCAGGCCTCAGCCCAGACCAGATAGATTACATAAACGCCCACGGCACAGGCACCATCGAGAACGACCAGATAGAGACCCTGGCCATAAAGACCGTCTTTGGCCAGAGGCGGGTGCCTGTAAGTTCGGTCAAGGGATGCATGGGCCACCTGATAGGGGCAGCAGGTGCAGCGGAGATCGTCTGCTGTGTCATGGCATTGCAGGATCAGGTCATCCCGCCTACCGCCAATCTCCATGATCAGGATCCAAGGTTGGACCTGGATTATGTGCCCCTCAGGCCCAGGCCTGCAAGGCTCATCAACATCATGAAGGAGTCTTTTGGTTTTGGTGGCCAGAACAACGTGGTTATCATAAGGCGATACCCGTCGTAGTCGAAGGTGCGATATGATCGATATTAGGCTCATAAGGGAAGATCCTGCCAGGTTCAAGAAGGCTGCCGAGGATAAGAGGATCCCGTGTGACATAGATAGGCTATTGCAGGTCGATGCAGAGCTTTCCCAGGCAAATAGGCAGCTGCAGCAGATCGCAGAGGAAAAGAACCGTCTTGGCAAAGCATTGTTGAAACTGGATGGTCCTCAACGTCAGCAGGCCTTAGATGAGCTGGCGGGCCTAAAGCAAAGACAGGCCAGCCTGGAACAGACCGTCAAGGAGCTCTCGCCTGTATTCGAGCAGTTGATATTGGAGGTCCCCCAGCCTGCAGACCCGGATGTACCAGTGGGAAAGGACGACACGGAGAATGTGGAGGTCAGGAGGGAAGGCCAGGTCCGGCAGTTCGAATTTGAGCCAAAGGACCACATCCAGCTGGGCAGGGCTTTGGATATCATAGATGTCGAGAGGGGGGTGAAACTGGCGGGCACCAGGAATTACTTCCTCAAGGGCGATGGGGCACTCCTGCATTGGGCAGTGCTGAGGTTTGCGTTCGACCTTATGGTGTCGCGCGGCTACACGCCTATGTGCGTGCCATTGTTGATGAAGGATGCGGCCATGATCGGTACAGGCTATTACCCAGGTGCAGAGGAACAGACCTACAGGATCGAGCGGGATGGCCTGAACCTGGCCGGCACTGCGGAGGTGCCTCTGACTGCATACAGGATGGATGAACTGCTCAGGGAGGAGGACCTGCCCATAAAGATGGTCGGGCTTTCTGCCTGTTTCAGGCGGGAGGCAGGTGCAGCAGGAAAGGATACCTATGGGCTCTACAGGATCCACCAGTTCGACAAGGTCGAACAGGTGGTCGTGTGTGCAAACAGCATAGAACAGAGCGATAGATTTCACCAAGAGATCCTGGCCAACGCAGAGGCGGTATTGCAGGCATTGGAGTTGCCTTACCGGGTGGTGGTGGTCTGCACAGGTGATCTTGGCAGGGGCCAGGCAAAGAAGTTCGACATAGAGACCTGGATGCCGTCCAGGGGCGGCTATTGCGAGACACACTCTGCCAGCAAGTTCTATGACTTCCAGGCCAGGCGTCTGAACCTCCGCTACAAGGAGGCCGCCACCAAGAAGAATCGGTATTGCCATACACTGAACAACACCGTGATAGCATCCCCCAGGATACTGATCCCGATCCTGGAGCTGTATCAGAACCAGGATGGCTCTGTGACGGTGCCGCAGGTCCTGCGTCCGTACATGGGTGGCAAGCAGGTAATCCGCAGGCCTGATGCAGCCCGGGCATGATAGATTGGTCTGAGAATGTATACAACAGGACCATAAGGCCAGGCCAAAAGAGGCTGAAGCTCTGGGCATCCGCAGGGCTGTTATTGACATACCGCTGCAATGCAGCATGCAACTTTTGCTACTATTGTTGTGGTCCTGACAAGGGCGGCTTGATGCCTGTAGAGATGGCCCTTTCGGTCTGGCGGTCCTTGAGGGCCCTTTCTGGGGCGAGGGCGACAGTCCACCTGACTGGTGGGGAACCATTCCTGTACTGGGATAGGTTGGTGGAGATCATGGCACAGGCCCATTCCGAGGGCCTCGGTCCAGTGGAGATGATAGAGACCAACGGCTCGTGGGCGAGCGATCTGGTATTGGTAAGGGATAGGCTCATCCAACTGGATCGATTGGGCATGGAGGTCCTGAAGATCAGTTGCGATCCATTCCACCAGGCCTTTGTGCCGATCGAGCGGGTCAGGCTGCTAGCGGAGGTGGCAGGAGAGATACTCGGCCCTGGGCGTGTAATGGTACGCTGGCGTCAATACCTCGATGCCCACACCGGCACCGATCTGCAGTCTTGCATCAGTTCTATTTCAGAGCATCCATGTAGGTTTACAGGCAGGGCTGCAGGCCAGCTTGCCCAGGCAGTTGCATGTAGACCTTTGGACCAGCTCAGAGGCCAAGGTTGCCTACCTGGATTCCTCGGGGCAAAGGGGGTGCATGTGGACCCTTATGGCAATGTCTTCAGCGGCACCTGCAGCGGGATCATCATAGGTAATGTCCAGAAAGAGTCACTGGAGCAGATCTGGAAGGGATTCGACCCATCGGGGCCTGGCCTAGTGGGCCTCATCGCATCGCAAGGGCCTGCTGGCATGCTCGACCTGCCACAGGCAGGTGGCTATAGGCCGCTGGCCTTGTATGCGGACAAATGCCACCTCTGTACCGACATACGCAGGTATCTATCGCGGAATTGCCCTTCCCTGCCAGAGATCGGCCCTCCAGACTGCTACCAATAGCCCACGCCTGGTGAACGGCCTTGACTGGCAATCGGGCGGCCCATAATATGGCCAGATATCCCGGCCCCGGCAGGTCGGTGGCCATGTGAAAAGGAATCGCTATTGTGAGAGTACTTTCAGGTATTCAACCATCCGGCAGGCTTCACATAGGCAACTACTTCGGTGCCATCAGGCAGCATCTGCAACTACAGGCTGAGCATGAGGGTTTCTATTTCATAGCAGATTACCATGCCCTGACCAGCAGCCCCAGCCCAGAGGACCTGGCTCGGTATACGATGGACGTTGCCATAGATTATCTTGCACTCGGCCTGGACCCAAAAAAGACCGTGTTCTGGAGGCAATCGGATGTGCCTGAGGTGACGGAGCTGACATGGATACTGTCGTGCGTCACGCCTATGGGCCTGCTGCACCGGTGCGTCAGTTACAAGGACAAGGTTGCCCAGGGTCTATCGCCGAATCATGGGCTGTTTGCATATCCGGTCCTGCAGGCAGCGGACATCTTGGCATTCAAGTCACATCTGGTCCCTGTGGGGGCCGACCAGAAGCAGCACATAGAGGTCACCCGTGACATAGCCCAACGATTCAATCAGAGGTATGGTGAGGTCTTCGTCATACCGCAGGAGTACATCCTGGAGTCTGTAGCGGTCGTGCCTGGCTTGGACGGCCGCAAGATGAGCAAGAGCTACAACAATACCATAGAGATCTTCGAGCCTGAGGATAGCTGCAGGGCGAAGGTCATGAGGATCGTGACCGATTCCACACCTGTCGAGGCCCCCAAGGACCCAGCCAAGTGCAACGTCTTTGCATTGCTGAGGCTGGTTGCAGATCCAGCGGAGCTGGCCGAATGGGAGACCAGATACAGGCAAGGTGGGATCGGCTACAGCCATGCAAAGAAGAGGCTTGCCGAACTGCTGATAGAATACTTCAGACCCTACCGTCAAAGGCGTGCAGAGCTGGAGGCGAATCTGGACTACGTCAGGCAGGTCCTCAAGGACGGGGCAGCCAGGGCTAGACAGCAGGCCGCGCAGACGCTCGCTGAGGTCAGATCCGCGGTAGGCCTCGGGCCAAGGAATGGAGCTAGTGGTACCATATCGCGTTAATCTGGATATCTTCTCAGGGCCTTTGGACCTACTGCTATACCTGGTCCGAAAGGAGGAGGTGGATATCTACGACATCCCCATTGCCACCATAACGGATCAGTACCTGCGATACCTCCAGATGCTCCAGGCCCTCGACATAGACCTGGCCTCAGAGTTTCTGGTCATGGCAGCCACATTGATGGAGATAAAGTCTGCGATGTTATTGCCTGCCAGCGAGCCACAGATGGAACCGACCGAGCAGGTAGACCCAAGGGCAGAGCTGGTCAGGCAGCTTCTCGAGTACAAGCGATTCAAGGATGCGGCCAATCTCTTGCAGGCAAAGGCAGATAGTCACGCTGCGAGGTTCCCCAGGCCGGACGTCTTGCTTCCTGATGTCGATAGGCAGGCAAAGGAGATAGACCTAGAACAGGTCAGCCCGTGGGACCTGTTGGAGGCCTTCGATGCCCTTTGCAGGGCCACAGGCCAGATGATCAACCTACAATCCGTTGCAGACGAGACCCCTATTGACCTCTACCAGATAGAGATACTGCACCGCCTGCAGACAGAAGGCCCGCTGACATTCAAGAGGATCTTTGAAGGCAAACCTAACCGCTTTGAGATGGTCATGCACTTCCTGGCCTTGCTGGAGCTGATAAGGGCAGGCCTCGTCTGGGCAGAGCAGGGTCGTGATGGGGGCGAGATCTATCTGCGGGCCCTTACCGATGAGCCCGCAGAGGTGGTGGTTCCGAGGATCATATTGGCAATAGCATCTGATAATGGCCAGCAGACGCTGGGTGGTCAGGCTGGGGGCGGTGGGGCTACCCAACCAGTGCCCATAGTAGAGGTGGGCAGTTCAGGAGGAACTAAGGATGATACCAGCCAGGTCGCCGAGCTGGGGCCAGAGAAAGGAGTGGACAATGAGGATCCTGATAGCAGATGATCACGGCATAGTAAGGCAGGGGCTCAGGTCGCTGATCCAGACCAGGCTCAATCACGAGGTCATTGGCGAGGCAGAGGATGGCGTCGCTGCGGTCAGGATGGCTGGAGAGCTAAGACCTGAGGTAGTGATCATGGATGTTACCATGCCGAACCTCAATGGCATAGAGGCGACAAGGCTCATCCGCAAACAGTACCCGCAGGTCAAGGTCATAGCCCTCTCGATGCACCCGGAAAAGCACATCGTAAAGGAGGCGTTGGAGGCGGGCGCATCTGCCTATGTGCTCAAGTCTTACCTGTTCGATGACCTGTCGAAGGCCATTGATGCGGTTGCCGCTGGCAGGCGTTATCTGAGCCCGAAGATCACCGATGTGGTGCTCGAGGACTACATCAGCTCTACCGACCAACAGCAGGCAAAGGCTAAACTGAGCACCAGGGACAGGCAGATCATACAGATGCTGGCAGAGGGAAAGAGCATCAAGCAGATCGCCATGGCACTCCACATAAGCCCCAAGACGGCAGATGCGGCCAGGCGCAAGATCATGCAGAAGGTGGGGGTAACCAGTGTGGCGGAGCTGGTCAAGTTTGCCGTAAGGGAGGGGATAACGTCGCTGGAGTTCTAGAAAACTGCCCGGCAATAGGCCCGCAGGAGACGTATCGCAAGGTTTATATAGGACCAAATCTGGATGGCTAATGTCAGGTTATATTACAAGAACGTCACGTCTGCAATGATCGGCGAAGAACATGGCATAACGCCTAGACAGTTGCGCGCATTGGGCGCAAGGACAAGGCCGATCCTTCGCAAGATAGAAAGCCTCAGAAGTTCGGGCCAGGAGCGCTACAGGGAGCTGCCTTATGATAGGTCCAATCCAAGGCTCGTAAAGCGGTTGGCCAACGATCTGCGGCCTAATTGTGATGACCTGGTGGTATTGGGGATCGGTGGTTCTGCCCTTGGCAACATAGCACTGCAGACGGCACTGAATCCATATCTTTACAACCTCGACCCATCGCAACGGAAGGGTCCGAGGCTTTTTGTATTGGATAATATAGATCCGGTTCAGTTTGCCTCTTTCCTCGACTGGATCGAGCCGAGGCTGGAAAGGACTATATTCAATGTGATCAGCAAGTCCGGCAGGACCTCGGAGACTGCCTCTCAGATGTTGATCTGCTGGGAGATGCTGGCCAACAGGCTCGGGCAGGGCCGGATAAGGGAGCACATCGTCGCCACCACAGACCCGAGGTCGGGCACATTGCGCAGGATCGTAGAAAAAGAGGGCCTCATGAATCTCGAGGTGCCAGAAGGTGTTGGTGGCAGATTCAGCGTCCTGAGCCCTGTTGGCCTGTTCAGCGCAGCTATGTGCGGCATCGATATAGATCGACTCCTTGCCGGTGCGAGGGCAATGGATAGGAGGGTGAGCACCGATCGGTTCCTTGACAACCCTGCGGCCCTCATTGCTGCCATAAACTGGCACTATTACCAACAAGGCAAGACCATGTCCGTGATGATGCCCTACAGTTATCAGCTCAAGGACATGGCGGATTGGTACAGACAATTGTGGGCAGAGAGCCTTGGCAAGGCAAAGGACACAAAGGGTAGGTATGTATACGTAGGCCCTACACCCATCAAGGCACTTGGTGCAACGGACCAGCACAGCCAGATCCAGTTATACAGGGAAGGCCCAAACAACAAGCTTTTTACCTTCCTTTATGCCCGGAGATTGGATCGGGATGTGGCCATAGGCCCGACGCTGCCCTGTGCGCCGGAGTTGGGATTCCTGGCGGGCAAGACATTGGGCCAGTTGTTGGATGCGGAGAGGAAGGCCACGGAATATGCACTCATCGTCAACCAAAGGCCTTGTCTGGAGGTCGTCTTTGACAGGATCGACGCTCACACCATCGGCCAGTTCATCTACCTCTACGAGGTGGCCACGTCCATAGCAGGCAGGTTGTTCGAGATAGACCCATACGACCAGCCTGCAGTTGAACTGGGCAAGGATGCCACGTATGCACTGATGGGCAAGGAGGGTTGCGAGGACCTTCTCTCACAGATGCAGCCTGTGATAGGGCTGGACCAGCAATACCTGGTCTAGTAAGCTCATGGCATGGACCAGAACCTTGTGATAGCGATCTGTCTGGCCGGTGGGGCTGCGGGGGGCCTGGTGGTAGGTTACCTACTGGCTGCAAACAGGGCAGGCCGGCGGTCTGCTTCACTGGAGGCGGCCAATGCAGAACTGAGATCACAGACGGCCACCGCCAACCAGCAATTGGCGGAATTGAGGTCTAGGCTCGAGCAGGAGCAGACCGAGAGGGTCAAGGCCCAGACGCAGCTTGCAGAGGCAAACGCCAGACTCCAGCAGGAAAGGCAGCTACTGGAGGAGGCAAGGGCCAGGCTGACCGAGACGTTCAAGGCCGCTGCTGGGGATACCCTCCAGATGGCAACCGCATCCTTCCTGGAACTGGCCAAGCAGACGTTGGAGAAGGTCCTGGTACAGGCCAAGGGCCAGATGGATACAAAGCACGAGGCCATACAGGGCCTGGTAAAGCCGCTTTCTGATGCATTGCGCCAATTGGAGGAGCACGTCCGCGGCCTGGAGAAGGCAAGGCAGGAGGCCTATGCAGGCCTGATAGAGCAGGTCAGGGCCTTGGCCGCTGCAAACCAGGATCTGCAGGCCACCACCGGAAACCTGGTCAGCGCACTGCGAACACCGAGGCTGGTGGGCTCCTGGGGACAGGTGGCATTGGAGCGGGTGGTGGAGTTGGCAGGAATGACCGAGCACTGTGACTTCTCCAGGGAGGTCTCTGTGGATACTGGGGAGGGAAGGCTCAGGCCCGACCTGGTCATACACCTGCCAGGTGGCAGGCAGATCGTTGTGGATGCAAAGGCGAGCTTCGAGGCATATCACGAGGCAGTCAGCGCAGGATCCGAGCAGGATAGGCAGCGGGCCCTGGTCAGGCATGCGGCCCAGATACGTGCACACGTAAACGCCCTGGCAGGAAAGGCGTACTGGTCCCAGTTCGAGCAGGCCCCTGAGTTTGTGGTCATGTTCATACCAGGGGAGTCCTTCTTTGCAGCAGCGGTGAACACCGACAAGGCCTTGTTGGAGGAGGCCATGACAAGGCGTGTGATCCTGGCCACACCGACCACGCTGCTAGCGCTGCTGCGGGCAGTGGCGTACGGCTGGAGGCAGGACCTGGCCGCAAGGAATGCCCAGCAGATCCGCGACCTCGGAAGGCAGGTGTATGAGCGATTGAGGCTTGTGGCCGAACACCTGGCAGATGTAGGCAGGGGGCTCGAGAGGGCCAATGCCGCCTATAATAATGCCGTCGGCTCCATAGAGAGCAGGCTCCTGCCTGCAGCCAGGAGGCTGAAGGACCTCGGTGCCGCAGGGGATGGGGAACTGCCGGCCATAGATCCAGTGCAGACAACCCCTAGGCAGGTGACGATGCCAGGCCTTAGGCCAGATGACCAGGGTGAGGTAGGGCATGCCTGAGGATAGAAGACAGATGGTCCTTGCAACCATAGCGGCTGTGGCCGTATTGGTGGCAGGGGGGCTGGCTTATAGGGTGGTCGAACCTAGGTGGCGGGGCACAGGCCAGAAGGTCATAAGACTTCCGGTGCCGCTCGGTGACTTCCCGACTGAGATCGCAGGCTGGACAGGCCAGGACATGCAGATACCCCAGACCACAGAGCAGTACATGCGGCAGAACTTTGCGGACGACTTCTTGAGCCGTAGGTACCTCAACAAGGACAAGGGTATGCTAGTGGACCTTTATGCGGTCTATTGTGCATCCAGGCCTGCAGGGATCCTCGGCCATAGGCCTGGGGTCTGCTATCCGGCACACGGTTGGATCCATGACCAGACCCTTAACACCGAGGTCGTCACCAGCTCTGGCAGGCGTATCCCGTGCCTTCTGCACAGATTCCACATGCCGCTGCCGAACTATCAGGAGGTGGTGGTCCTAAGCTTCTATGTGGTCAACGGCCAAATCACTACACACGAGCAGGCATTTACAGGCCTGATAGACCGCGGGCCCAACATAGATGGAGACCCAGCCAGATACGTGGCCCAGGTCCAGGTCAGCTCCGGTTTCGAGAGCGCGGTCAGGCAAGCTGCAGCGGACATGGTAGATTCACTACTTGGCTACCTGCCAGATGCCTCTGGCCAGGTGAAGGCTGCAGGTAGGTGACCGGATCTACATCAAGGCCCAGGATAGATTCGCGAGGCCGTGGAATATGGTTGGCGCGATCAGCCTGCCGGTCATAGCATAGAGCCACCCCATGACCAGTCCAGGTACGAACGTCATGGCCGCAGATGGCTGGCCCCGGACCACCACATGCGCACAGGCAAACAGGGTAGATGAGCCTATGATCGCAGCGATATTGCCCCTTAGGCCACCGCTGGACCTGCCAGGCCATTGTGCCTGGATGTATCCCCTGAAGAATAGCTCCTCCGATGGGGCAACCACCAGGCACTGCCAAGACAGCCAGGCCCATAGGCCGCTGGGTCTAGGCTGGATCGGCAACAGGCCAGACCGAGAAAGCAGCCTGCAAATGATGAATCCAATCACTATCAGCCCCAGGCCCCATGTGAGGACCAGGCGGAGATCTCCTCGTAGACCTTCCCGGTTCACGAAACTGGGCATGGGCCTGCAGCCAACGAGGGCAGGGATGACGACCCCTGTCACAAGTACGACAGGTCCCCAAGAGTCGGCACCTACCCGATCGAGATAGGCCAGGCCCAGGACTACAGCCGCCCATACACATCCCAGTTCGATCATCCCTATAGCTATCGGCCAGACCTGGCTCTGTCCCTGAGGCCCACCACTGCCATGATCATGGCAAGCACTGTGAAAGGTAAGAGGAATCCCCAGGCCTGATCAGGCCCATCCTTGACCAGGCAACACCCACCACCACCACCAGAGATCCGCTCGATCGGATCCGTCCCTTCCTCCTGGCCGAGGTCGAAGATGTAAAACTGGGTAAAATGCGTCGTCTTGAAGCTGGTACCCTTCATGCCGGATGGCAGTGTAGTTGTATTCACGTCCGTGATCCCCTCCTGGCTCATGGAGTCCGTGGCAGGGTTGTACCAGCATGGTGCGATATTGGTGCCTGCCTGGTGGGCGATCGTGACCGTAACAGGCTGTGAGAACTCCGCACCACTTGGGCCAAGGTCATACCCGGCTACGGGTTCGATCGCGGTGCTGGGTGGGGCCTCTATCGGGCTTACGGTGATCTGGGTCTGTGCAGAGACGGCCCCAGGGGGTACCTGGACCGATACCTCCTGCTCTGCAGTGGGGCTGGCAGGCCCGACGATGCCTCCTGTCTCTGGCCGTACTACGCCCTGGGCTATGGGCTCTGGTCTGGAGTATACGGTCATGGCCATGTAGATGCCTGTGGTGCCATCCCTGTCGTCCGTCCAGGCCAGGTACGGCTGGCCATTGATGTCTATGCCCATGACCGGCTGCGACTGGTTGGAGCTAGTCTTGTCGTCTCCTACCAGGACGTTGGTCCTGGTACACAAGGGCCCTAGGTCTGCAAAGTAGATGTCCGTATCCTTGCTGGCCGCTATGGACCTGGCATCCTGCCAGCATGCAAATACGCCAAGGCCTCCCTGGGGTGTGAGGGCGGTCCTTATGTCTGGGCTGGATTGATCGGCCCCACTCGTATCGTCGGTGATCCTGGCACCTTGCAATGGGGCTTGCGGCAGGCCTGTGCAGGACGCATAGAAGATGTCCTTGTTGCCGGACCTATCGTCTACCCAGACCAGATGCACGGCAGCACCTGCAGGCTCGCTGGCGATCGCCACATCGGTCTGGTTTCCTGGGCCGCTGACCAAGGGCACGTTCGTGCCGAAGCTATTGGCGGAAGATGCGCAGTAGATATCGGCGTTGACATTCCTCTTGTCGGTCCAGGCCACATATACCGTGTTGCCAGGGGTGATGGCTATGGCCGGGTCTGTCTGCTCTGCTGCATTGTTGGTTACCTGCCAGTATGTCTGGCCTATGAAGGCATTGTCCGTGAACGACACGAAGATGTCATAGTTGCCCCGGCGATTGTCCTGCCATGCCACATAGACCCTGTGTGGCATGCGGTGGTCTATGGCGATGGCTGGGTTGAGCTCGTTGTCGTTGGAGTCCGTAAGCCTGGCCAGACCTGACCATGTCAGGCCGTCCTGGCTGTAGCGGGCGCAGAGGTCCCAGTTACCCCTGGAGTTGTCCTGCCAGACCACATAAACGCAGTTGCCGTCGCTTACGGCTATGGCAGGATTGCATTGATCGGCTGGATCTGCCGTCAGTTGCACCGGTTGGCCCATCTGCCGGGACTGCCGGTCGAACCTTGCTACGTAGACATCCCTGCTGCCCTCTGGCCCGGCCTGCCATGCGAACCACAGGTTCCCGAGCCTATCTGCAGCAGTGGCCGGCCTTGCCTTTGCCAGGTCTGCAGGGGCAGTGCTGACCTTCAGGTTCCTGCCGAACAGCCGCATCTGCGTGCTGAAGCTGTACATGCATGGATCCATCACGTTGCCGGCCAGGTCCTTGGCCGTAACCGTGACGAGGACCGTCTGATCGAAGCAGAAGCGGTTGCTTGGCTCGAACACGATCGTGTACTCGGATCCATCGCCAGTCCTCCTACATGTGCCTAGGTCGCTTGCGTACTCGGCCGTATTGCCCGCATAGACCGTCTGGCCATTTATCAGGACCTGGATCGAATTGCCATCAACGCCAAGCCCAGCATCCGCTACCCGCAGGCCGATCAGCGGGTCCAATGGAACCTGGATCGCATTCGGACCAGGCCTTTGATCGTAGACCACAGGTGGGACCTTGTCTGCGGACGCGACCGTGATCCTGACCGTCTTCGAATCCTGTAGCCTGCCGTCGCTGGCAGTGAATGTCACGTTATATGACCCTACCTGTGCCTCCGCAGGTGTCCAGGTGAAGGTATTGCCGGCAAAGGTCGCCCCTTGCGGCAGGTTGCTGACCATGATCGTCAGGCTATCGCCATCCGGGTCGGTCGCAGTCACCGAAAAAGAGACCAAAGACCCAGCCTCGACGGCCTTGTCCTGGATAGGGTCGATGTGCGGCGCGCGGTTTATATCCTGGACCGTTATCGTGATCGTCTCAGAATCCTCGCCGCCCTTGCCGTCACTGGCAGTGAAGGTCACCTGGTAGGTACCTACCTGATCGAACGCAGGCGTCCATGAAAACGTATTGCCAGACAGGCTTGCCCCCGTTGGCAGCCCAGATGCCGAGTAGCTGACCTGGTCCCCATCAGCATCTGTCGCGCTGAGTACGAAGCTCAGCAGTGTCCCTTTCACCACCGCCTTATTCCCGATAGTCTCTAGCACCGGTGCATGGTTTGCCCCCTCTGCGGGCAGCACCGTAATCGTTATCGTCTGTGAATCCTCGCCGCCCTTGCCGTCACTGGCCACAAACGTCACCTGATACGTCCCTGCCTGTCCCACCTGCGGCGTCCAACTGAAAAACTGCCCCTCGAACCTCGCCCCCTCCGGCATATTCCTGGCCGAATAGCTAATCACATCGCCGTCAGGGTCTTCGGCCGATACCTGGAAAGAGACAGGGTCGGCGGTCCGTACTGTAACTGGTCCTAGATTCTGCAGCCTTGGGGCCTTGTTGCCAGGGTTCTTGGCGATCCTGTATATATGCACGTCGTTTGGTAGGAACATGTCGGTGAATGTCCCACCCTCATGCTGTATGATCCTGTCCGTGCCTTCTGGAATGTACGTTACTCCCAGACTTTCAGCGCTTCCTCCAATCAGGTTTTCTCCTACCCCAGGGGTCGACCCCCAGTTAATATCAAGCTGACCCGTTTGGTAATCAATGCTCCCGCTACCGCCAATGTTCCCGTACCCAGGGCAAAGAACTTTCAGGGTACCATTTCCATTGTCCGCAGCCCAAATAGTCAGTGATCCTTTCTTTGCTTGGGCTAGCAGCGAGCCTGGATGGATTGGAGCTCGCCGGAGTCGAAGAGTATAGCTCTTTCTAGCAGTGCGTGAATCACCCAAATATTCGCAGATGCTACGAGTAACTTCGCTTGGTTCAGTGATTTCCATCTCAGATGCTAAGCCTTCGATCTGGAATGTGGTTGTAATAGTGTGTGTTTCATTTACTTCGGTTACCCGCGCTGCAAAAACCCAGATGTTGCAAGGGTCTTCTCGAAGCGTTGTGTCAACCCGATTACCGGGCTGGTCTGAGGTGTCGATAATGCGACGTTCCGCCTCAGGAGCGAGCACCACTGGTGTCAAGAAGGTAATATGCTTAAGAAACTCCTGCATAACTCCAAAATTTGCTGTTGGAGTTGCACCAAAATAGTGGAACCAGTTTATTCCTTTTGCTCCATGAATTACGTTAAGCCAAATAAGCATTCTGAGTTGTTCGGGACTCGGTGGGTATGGAGTAGGATATGGAGGCTCGGCAATATCACAAGTTTCGACAAAGGACATAAATGGGACCAAATTGCGAGTCTCGGACCTCAAGTTGGATAGGGCGGTTGTGAGGTGTTCAACCTTTGCCGCCATTGAGGATGGCGCAGCCCAGTCAATTGGGTAAAAGTCTAGGCCGTAAACGTCTGCAACAAATTTACCCTTACCACCGAAATACTTTATGTTGTAAGGACATGTATAGGATCTCCTATGTTCAACATGCCAACCTTCCGACCTGGTCCAAGAGCTACCTGCAAGATTTGTGGCCACAAGATGCTGTGGATCGGCAAGGTGCGATGCATAAGTCCAGGCGCGCAGGACTTGAGGGATAATTACTTCAGAAGCACCACCGAGATCAGGTTCGTCATCCCACATCCACATCAACAATCCAGGGGCGTTCTTGGTAGAGTCGACGTATGCCAGAAGTTTGCTAAGGTCGGAATTGCGCAAGGAATACCCGGACCACGCCGCTGGTCCTATAGCATGCAGGCCGAACCTGGCACCCTGGTCAAGGTAGTATCGCCAGCTGTCAATAGTAGCAACGGCTCCATAGCCCCCAGAGAGCCAGCCAGCTTTGCCATAAAGGGCATTTATGAACCTGCCAGCCCAGATTGGAAGTTGATCATCGTTCAGAAGCCATGGCGTTACGGGAAAGAACGGCTTGCCATCTATACAGATGGCATTGTCCTTGTTTATGCCGACGGATGGTGGGCCATCGTATTGTTTACTGAAGTACTCCCTAAGTTCCGCTACGATTTTTCCATCCGGTTGAGCAAGTTGGCCAACGAGACAATATGAACCCCTATTCAATTGGTAGTTGTTAAGTAGGACCCTCTCCTCATCGGCAAGCTTGTCCTTATGGCAAAGGGTAGTCGTGGATCCATCTTCCTGAGATTTTATATATACATGAAGTTTGTACCCAATCTTTCCCCTAAAGGCTGGCGGAATTTGAGCATAGACATATTGTGAAACATGGCCGTGGAAATCCGCATGTAGAAATCTGAAAGGATGGGTAAAGGTTCCCAGGTCGATCGCATCTGGCCAGATAGTGAATTCATCTACGGATGCGTTGATCGGATTACGACCGTCCAAGTTGGCTCCTATGGTAAGGACGCTTCCCAAATCTAGGCCCCCAGTGCATTCGGCTGTCGCCATAAGAGTGGCGTCTAAATACAGGTAGATTCTAGCTCCGTCATAAATAACCAGATAGTGGTGCCATTGTGCGTCATACCCTACCGTGACCCAATTGTTTCTGACTGTAGCGACAGAATTCTTGGTCTTTATATAGAGCTCGAGAGTCCGGCCGGGATAGGTAACTTGGGGATAACTGAGCCTCATATTGCCAAGATCTACAATGCATCCTAGGTCAGGTGCGTTTGCCTTCTTAGCCCACAGCGAAATGGTAAGCCTTTCAAATTGAAGTGCGGGGCCCAAGGTGTTCACTTCGACGTATCCTCCGGCAAGGTCTAGACCCTTGCCTTTTCTACTCTGGACGTACCTTGGCTCGGTACCGACGAGTCTGACCTGGCAGTTACTGTTTGAACAGTCGGTCAATTCACCTTCAAACCTCAGGTCTAGGATAGGATCTATACCTGTGAGGATGGGGGGTACCTGGCAGTCCCCTTGAACTGATAGTTTGGCATACTGAGTGATCGTGTTATTATTTGGGTCCGTTATTGTCAATGTCACAGTGTAATCGCCTGGGCACATATACACATGTGAGGCAGCAACGCCACCGTAGGGACTGGAAATTGAGTACGTGTCGCCGAAGTCCCATTGAAAGTTAGCTTTAATCCATTCTGGTCGTATACGTAAAAACGCAGAGGCGTCAAAAAGAACTTCTTGGCCCGCCATCACGGTGGGGGACGGTCTAATCACCATTTGGGCTGAGCTTGCAACAGTGAGCAGGGCAATTCCCAGTACCAGGGCCAGTGGGCTAATGCTGGTAAAGACACGACAGGTTCCATGGGCCTTGCTTTGGGAGCCCACATACGGTGGGCTGACCTGGTGGCCATAAATACTTGCCCCGGTTTGTGACTGATTCATACTGTTGCCTTTCCTGACGCCCTAAACTTGTGTGTCATTTTGTCCGCAGATTTGCTATTGCGTGTGCTTGGGTACCAAAAACCATTCTCAGGCGATCGATTGACTAGATGGCTCAGCAAACACTATAGAATTCGGCCTTCAGGGTCTGTGGGTTTACTTCGGTCTTGGACATAATAAACTTTGGTGTCCCATACGATAATATGGCTAAGATTGTTCCTCGCGGCAACTACTTAATTATCAACAAGTTCGCTGAAGGCTTGACAATCCGGCTTCGGCTTGTTATAGGAACATTCCTAGCAGGCTTTGCTGTACTTCTGCCATGTCAAAGCCGTCACGATGTGGTTGGCATGGAAGGGGCGTGAGACCTTCTGCAGATTCTTTGGGTTATGGCTAGGGGTGACGACGCGTGCACAGATACAGGGGGGCAGGACTAATAAGTAGGTTGTAATTTGATTCTCAGAGGATGAATAGGAAGAGGGCTCAACTGGGCCACGTGGCCAGAATCTGGTTCTTGTGTCTGTCGATACGGAGAGACATGATGTCTAGGGGTATTGCCAGTAGCGTTTTTCTAGATTAGAATTGACGTAAGTTTGCCGAAAATATAGCCTTACGTACAGTCTAGCGGGGCAAACCGACGGGGACGGAGTCTAGGTATGGGTGCCTTGTTTCTTGAGCGCTACGCCTGCCGGCTTGTTGCCCGAGATGTCCATTGGATGCACAGTAGAGGGGGTACGCGTATGCTGGCCGCCAGCATGGAGGCCAGACGATACGTGGCGTCATGGTTATCGACCTGGCATGGCAGTTCCTCAAAACCTACATCGGAGGCTGTGCGGCTGGGGCACAGGTTTGTCGTCTATCACTGTTGGGAGGAGGGCCCAGCAGATGTTGGCCAGGCTTGCCTTTGTTGTTGGCCGGCGCCATCCTCTGGCGTGTTTACGAGCGGGTGGGTCAGAAGAGCAAGCCCGGTGGTGCAATGTTGGCTTGCTAAAGAAAGTCGCATCCTTGTCACAATAAGGCCTTCCTAACGGTTCTGTCTTAGCACATCGGTAGCCTCCACATGAATACCTATCAGCGGATTGTGCTGAATACCGTTGTTAGCTACTTGAGGTCTCTCTTGGCAGCGGCCTTGTCGCTGCTGAGTAGCCGGTGGGTATTAGCCGCACTGGGGGCTGTTGATTATGGGCTGTTTAGCCTGGTTGCCGCTGTAACGATGTTCCTCGGCCTGTTAAACGTTGTGCTATCGGCCAGCGTCTCGAGGCACCTGGCCTATGCCATCGGCCGGGGGGATCCTCTTGAAGTTAGGGGGTGGTTTAATGCAGCCTTGAGCATACACCTTGTGCTCGCTGCTGGGTTGGCGGTTATCGGTATACCCCTGGGTAGTTGGGTTATAGGGCATGAACTCAACGTGCCGGCTGATCGAGTAGGGGCCTCTGTCCAGGTATTCTATGCCTCACTAGTGTCCCTGTTTATAGGGGTGGCCTGCGTACCATATACGGCCATGTTCAGGGCTAAGCAGAGGATCGCTGCCCTATCCGTTTGGGATCTCCTACAGTCAGTCTTGGTCTTTGCCCTGGCATGTACACTTACGACCATCCCACTAGAACCTCTGAGGGTTTATGGAGTCGGTACGGCCTTGATCAGCTTGGCAGTAGCCGTTGGCCAGGTCGCGCATGCATCCCGTGTCTTCCCCGAGTGCTCGCTGTCGCTATCAAGCTGGTTTGACAGGCGGAGGATTGGAGAGGTCTTTTCTTTCGCAACCTGGAGTCTATTTGGTATCCTCGGGGCGATGTTGAGGGATCAGGGTTCGGCCATCCTATTGAACCTCTTTCATGGTCCAACGGCCAATGCCGCTTACGGGATAGCAAAACAGGTCTCGGTTAAGTCCGGCGAATTGGGTGCGTCCATGGTTGGGGCCCTGTCACCAGAGGTGACCGCAGCCGAAGGCAGGGGTGACCGCTCGGAAATGCTGAGGCTGGCTGTTCGCAGTTCCAAGCTGAGCACACTATTGGTAATGCTCTTTGCAATGCCATTGTTCTTGGAGATGGATAATATACTGAAGATCTGGCTAAGAACACCACCAGCCTTTACGGGGTCCTTGTGTCGGCTGATATTGGCGGCGTTTGTGATCGACAGGCTTACAGTCGGATACATGCTCGCAGTCAATGCCAGGGGTAAGATTGCGGCATATCAGGCAACACTGGGCACCATCCTGATCGCCACACTTCCCCTAGCCTGGTACATGCTAAGGAGCGGTTTGGGCCCAAACAGCGTGGGCTTGGCAGGGCTGATAACAATGACCCTGTGTTCAGTAGGTAGAATCCTATGGGTCCGGGGGTTGTTCCATATTCCAGTAACTGACTGGGTAACAGATGTGTTCTTGCCTTGTGGATTAGTAGGCCTTCTTTGCTTGGCGACAGTATCAGTACTTGTCGTGCTGTTTCCCCCGACGCTCGGTCGGCTTGCCCTGTCTTGTATGGCTGGCTTCTTTACCTGGGTGGTTTCCATGTGGTTTCTGGGCCTGACACCAGGTGAACGCAGATTTGTGATCGAGAACTTATCGTCTCTCTTTAGAAGACTGAAGGGCGCGGTACGACCCGTCACGACCTAAGGCGAACCTTGAATAATTCAAGTATCTATCCGTGCGGTAACAATAGCGAGGTTTGCACGGGCTGTGGAGCCTGTTCCGCTGCATGCCCCAATGGTGCCATTACGATGGCCCCAGATCTTGAGGGCTTCTTATATCCAATTATCGATCCAACCAAGTGCAGCGATTGTGGCCGTTGCCGGCAGGTGTGTCCAGTAATCAGCCCGTCGCAGGGTCTCCTGGCCGAAAACAAACCCGATGTGTTTGCTGCGTGGCATCTAGACCATACGGTCCGTTTAGCGAGTTCATCCGGAGGTATATTCAGCGCGTTTTCTGAACACATATTAGGTTTGGGCGGCGTGGTTGCTGGGGCTGCATTTGATGAGCATCTTTTGGTCAGGCACGTCATCGTCGGTAGGGTCGAAGACCTGGCGCGGTTGCGGGGATCAAAGTATGTGCAGAGCCAGATAGAGACGGCCCTGTATCGAGATATCCAAGGTATCCTGCGAAATGGCCGTCCTGTCCTATTCTCTGGTACCCCTTGCCAGGTAGCTGCCCTGAGAAGGCTGGTTGGAACGCAAGACCAATTATTCTGCGTGGATCTCGTTTGTCATGGTGTACCCTCACCGAGATTCTGGCAAACGCATTTGCGGCAGTTGAGCTCCAAAGTTGGTCATACAGTTACGGATTCAGCCTTCAGAGATAAGACCTATGGATGGAAGCAGTATTGCTTGAGATTTGTATTCTCTAACGGCGGTCAAGTGCTGCGGCGTTTCTGGGAGGATTCCTATATGTTGGCCTTCCTCAAGAACTATAGCTTGAGGCCGTCATGCTACCGGTGCAGATTTGCCAATCTCGATCGGCAAGGGGACCTAACGCTTGGAGATTTTTGGGGAGTGAAGAACCGCTATCCTCAATATGATTCTGATGACCTTGGGACATCGATCGTTCTAGTTAACAATCCAAAAGGTAAGCAACTATTGCAGGCTTGCCCGCCTCGGATCTTCCTCGGCCCGGCTGACCTGGATGCTGCCTTAGCTGGAAACCCTATGCTCGCCAGGCCAGCTAGTAGACCGCCGCAACGCGATACCTTCTATAAGGACCTTATGTCTCTCTCCTTAACTGAGGTTTATCGCAAGTATAAGTTAAGACCCGAAAGCCTTGTAAGAAGGCTGGCTGCCAAGTGCTGTGGTAAGATAAAGAGGCTTGGTGCCAGGTGCGAGCGGATTATTAGCCAGGTGATGTCATGAAGATAGGCATAATGACTTTCCATAGGGCATGTAACCCCGGGGCCGTGCTTCAAGCCTATGCGCTCCAAATGCATCTTGTTAAACTCGGGCATGACCCATTCTTCATCGACTATGAGTGGCCACCGCTGACTCACAATTTTTTGAGACGTTGGATCGGCGCAACGCCAGGCAGCACCCTATGGAAATGGAGGCGGAAGTCGATTGAGAGTACATACAAGAGGTATCGCGAAAAGCACCTTCGGATCGGGAAACCAACATACCATATCTATGCCGAATTGGCCAATACCCCACCCCAAGCGGACCTGTATCTTTGCGGTAGCGACCAGATATGGAACCCCTTGATCGTGAACAAGATCGGAGATGAACGTGCTTATTGCCTCGACTTTGGCGATGATCGGGTAAGGAGGATATCCTATGCAGCATCCTTTGGAATGGGTGAGCTGCCATCAGACTTCAAGATGCGGCTTAGTCGTTATTTGAAGAGGTTCTCCGCCATCAGTGTCAGAGAACGTGATTCAGTCCACATCCTTGAAAAGATGGGGTTCAACAATGCAAGTTGGGTCCCTGATCCTACGTTGTTATTGAATTCATACGATTACGAGAGGGCGCAGGAGGCAGTCAAGGTTCCTCCGACCGATTATATCTTTTGGTATCAACTGCAGCGGAGTGGCGAGAAGCTGGCATTAGCCGAGGAGGTGCTAAGACTGGCTAGGGATCGGATAGGGGCCAAGGCACTTGACGTTAGGGCATGCTTCAGACCGGACAACATTCTTGCCTGGCGGTTCATGAGCCCAGGGCAGTGGTTAGCCGCGCTTGAACGATCCAGGTTCGTTCTAACGGACTCCTTTCATGCGGTCGTCTTTAGTGTGCTTTTTGAGAAGCCTTTTATAGTTATGGAAAGAACTGGGCAGAGTTCGGGGATGAATAGTCGTATCCATAACCTGCTGAACGTACTAGGCCTTGAAGGCCAGATATTGCAGGTTGGAAAGAAGGCGGAAGCTATCGAAAGATGGTCTAGAGGCGATCTAGATTGGCAAACGGTCAAGAATAGGCTCGAGTGGTTCAGGCAGAAAGGATATGAGTTCCTTCAACGCGTACTGAGTTCTGCGAAATAGGTGGGCCGTATCAGATGAATAGGGCGGCGAAGGTGGATATAGTAAGCAGCTTATGCAGGCAGAAGGTCGACCTCTGATATCTGTTGTGATTCCTACATTCAATCGGGCTAACTGTGTGGCGGAGGCCATCCAAAGTGTCCTGAACCAGACCTATAGGAACTTTGAAATCATTGTTGTTGATGATGGCTCGACTGATAATACACGGGAAATCTTGGCGGGATTCGGGGACAAGATCAAGGTAATTTGCCAGGAGAACAAGGGTGTGAGCGCAGCAAGGAATGCAGGCATAGCGGCCGCAAGAGGTGATTGGGTTGCGTTCCTGGATTCAGATGATCTGTGGTTACCTGATAAGCTGAAGATCCAGGTGCAGGATCTAAGCAAGTATCCGCAGGCCATCGCACATGCCGTAGATGCAAAGATTCAGGGCTACGGGGAGTATGACACCACGCTGTTTACCTTACGCGGGTGTGTTTTGGAGTTCCGTGATAAGGCGCTTCGAGAAAGGCCTTTGCTGGAAGTGCTAAATGTCCAGTTCTTCACACCTACATTGGTAGTATCAAGGAGGGTTCTTCTCTTAGAAGGTGGCTTCAAAGAAGCATATAAGATTTACGAAGATTTGGAGTTAGTCAGTCGGGTGGCTATTAAGGGGCCATTTGTTGTTAATACTTATGTAGGGGTGATTGTTAGGCGAGTTGGGACACCGGAAGCTTCCCTGTCCCACCAACATGTAAGGGATAGATGCACTTCGCCCTTGGTAGTGTGCCAGATCCTTTCTGGACTATTAGATCGCGACGAACTTACTCACAGCGAGAGGGCATGTGTTAGACGCAAGCTAAGTGGCGCTCGGTTCCAGCTTAGCGAGGCGATGAGAAGTGCGGGAAGATACCGAGAGGCCAGGAGCTTGAGGTGGCAGAGCTTATATGACTGGCCTAGTCCAAAGGCAATAACGCGGGCAATCCTTGGAGAATTAGGCTTAGGCGGGGTTTGGTGGCGGATGCGGACTTGTATGGCAGGTACAAGAGAGTTCAGACGATCGGAACTGGATGCCACAAGGGCCGGGAGGAAGGAAACCTGAACGATGAGTGGGAGCGTCAATCTCTGTGTAGGTGTCGCTTGTAATGACGAGTTTGTCCTAAAAAGCTGTTTGCTGGCCTCGCCTGATATTGGGAGCGGCGTTGAAGTCTTTGTCGAATATGATGCGGCAAGTGCGGCAAAGGCCTACAATGCCATACTTGAAAAGGCAAGTTGTGATGTGGTTATCCTTGTACACCAAGACGTTTTTTTGCCTCCTGGTTGGCTAGCCAGGTTCAAAGAGTCACTTGCATGGCTTGATGAGAATGACCCACGGTGGGGCGTTCTCGGGGTATGGGGCGCTGATCATGATGGCCAGTTCAAAGGATGGGTATATTCTGCAGGACTTAAGCAACTTCTCGGAGGGCCGTTTAAGCTCCCGAGAACGGTCAGGGTTCTGGATGAGGTATTGTTAGCTATAGGTAAGCATTCTGGTTTAAGATTCGACGAGTCGCTCGAAGGCTTTCACCTTTATGGAACCGACTTATGTTTGGAAGCTGAGAGCAAAGGGTTGAGGAATTATGTTATCCCAGCCTTCCTCGTGCATAATAGCGCTCCAATGAGTTGGCTTCCATTACAATTCTGGAGGTCCTATTCTTTTGTTCGGGGTAAGTGGAAGGATAGGTTGCCGGTAGTAACGCCTTGCATTACGCTAAAACGCTTCCCTGCTAGGGCAGCAAGCCAAGTAATACGTAGTTTCTACAAGCGGCTTGCAAGCGGCCAAGGGAGAAAAGGGCGAAGTATGCCCTATGCCCCAGAACTGTACAAGGACCTCTTACGCAAAGGTATAGCCCCTGCATCCAAGACATGAGTGTCACCAGCCAAATTGCCATATTGGGTGCCCCGGTGACATGTGGTAATAGAGGTGTCATGGCACTTGGTGCGTCTATGGTTGGGCTATGCTGGCGGTCCAAGGACGTTAGCATCCAATTCTTGTTAGGGCATCGCCAATGTGAGAAGGTGCCGTTTAGGGTAGCAGGCGAGGTAAAGCATATAGAGATCGTTAATTGTAGGCTATCGATCAAGGCTAAGTTAAGTGAGCATTTGGCGTGGATAGTCCTTGCCAGCATTCTTTATAGACTGATCAGGAATCGCCGTTTTCGCAGTGCTTTGAGTCGTTGTACCCCATGGATCGCCGCCTTGGAGCAGGCCAATATTGTTGGTGATATCAGGGGCGGGGACAGCTTTTCTGACATCTATGGTATGCGAAGGTTCGTTCATGGTTTTTTGATGGCTTGGACCGTGTTGTTAGTCCGGGGGAGTATTATTCAATTCCCGCAGACGTTCGGTCCATATAAGAACAGGATCTCCAGGCTAATGGCAAGATATCTGCTTCGGCGGTCATCAGTAATAATGGCACGAGACAGGGAAAGCCAGCAAATTGCTCAGCAGCTTGTCGGAACTGGAAAGGAAGTTCTGTTATGCCCGGACGTTGCTTTTGCCTTGGAGGCGTATAGGCCCAGGCAGATTATTGTTGAGCCATCTTTCGATGGGCAAGAGCTGCCACGTCCCATCATTGGGCTGAATATTAATGCACTGGTATATAATGGCGGGTACAATCGTAGCAACATGTTTGGCCTGAGAATGGATTACAAAGGGCTGTTGCCAGAGTTGATCGAGGCCCTTGTTGAAAAGCATCCTGGTGAAATCTGGCTGATACCACATACATATGATATAAATGAGACTGGTGACAGTATCGAAAATGACTTACAAGCATCCAGGAAGGTTTGGCAAGCCTTGGCAGAGAAAACGAGGAAGCGGGTGAAGCTTGTTGCTGGTGACTATGATTGCCATGAGCTAAAGTGGCTAATAGGACAATGTGAGTTTTTCATAGGTTCCCGAATGCACTCATGTATTGCTGCCCTGTCGCAGGGTATTCCTTGTGTTGGGATCGCATACAGTCGTAAATTCAAGGGTGTCTTTGAGACAGTCGGTATGACGAACTGGGTTATTGATGCGCAACAAATGACCAACGAGCAAGCATTGGAACATATAATGGCGTTGTATCTTTCCAGAGATCGGGTTAGAAGGCAGTTGGCTGAGCGGGCCAGCGCGGCGAAAGCTGAGGTTGAAAGGACGATCTCGACGGTTATCACAAGGTGTGATTCATGAGTAGCGGTTTGGCGTTAGATTGAGATAACCCGTGGGTTGGCCTAGAGCAGCAGGTTTAGGAACCGTAATGCAGGTAGTCAGATCTGGGCTTTGTACCGGTTGCGGGGCATGTGCTGCTATTTGTCCAGTAAGGTGCATAGAGCTAGTCGATATAGTAGATGATGGTACGAGGCCAGAGGTCGACCGTCATAGGTGCGTCAAGTGCGGCAGGTGCGTCAGAGTTTGCCCGGGCATTCGACTCAGTCATTCCAAATGGCCAGACGAGATCATAACACAGCTCATTTGTGAATGGGGGCCAATCTTCGAGGTTTGGGAAGGATACGCATCAGATCCACACATCCGCTATGAGGGCTCATCGGGTGGTGTAGCTACTGCGTTAGCGGCATTTTGCTTGGAAAAAGGGGGTTTTTCTGGCGTCCTACAGATCGGCCCTGATCGTGAGTCGCCGCTGCAGAATGTGCCAGTCATTAGTAGATCTAGAGATGAGCTAACCAGGAATGTAGGCTCTAGGTATGCTCCCGCCCCAACCTGCGCAGGGCTCGGCAGCCTTTTGGCAGAGGAAGGCAGGTTTGTGGTCGTGGGCAAGCCTTGCGATATTGCAGCTACCCGAAAGGCACAGTTGGTAGAAGAGAGGCTGAGAAGCCGGGTAGGCTTAGCCCTCAGCATATTCTGTGCTGGAACGCCAAGCACAGCAGGGACGTATGCGGTGCTAGACCGGCTAGGAGTTCACCCTGAAGACCTTAAGGAAATTAGATATCGAGGCAAGGGCTGGCCAGGGAACTTGTCAGTAACAAGCCATAAGGGTAACAGGGTATACGAGATGGACTATGATAAAGCTTGGGGTCATATCTTGAGCAGGTTCACTCAGCCAAGATGTCAGTTATGTCCCGACTCTACTGGGGAATTCGCAGATGTTGCCTGCGGCGATGCGTGGCACAGGCATGTTGATACTGCACAGCCAGGGCTGTCACTTATACTCGTTAGAACTGAACTGGGAAGGACTGTTCTTAAACAAGCTGTCAAAGAAGGATATATTACACTGCAGAAAGCCGAGCCGATCGTGCTGCGACTGGCACAACGATCACTATTAGGTCGTAGGAAAGAGCTTTGGGGACGACTTATGGTACTGAGGGCTCTCGGGAAGATGGTGCCTTGCTATGAAGGATTTGCTTTGTCTGCGCTCTGGAAGGATGTCCCCCTTCGTCGTAGGGCCCGATTAATTCTGGGAACCTGGTCTAGCCTAGTTTTCAAGGATGTAGTGAGGAAAAAGAGAGTGGCACAATGCTAACTGTGCCAACCATAGCTCTGACAGCGCTATTCGTTGTAGTCGTTTTTCTTCTTCCGAGACAGTGGCTATTGGTGCCTTTCGTTGCTGCGACGTGTTTTCTGCCATCCGACCAACGATTGATAATTTTTGATCTTGATTTCACATGTCTGAGGATTCTCATAGTCGCTGGCGTAGTGAGGCTGACTGCGAAAAGAGAAGCCATTGTCATTAACTGGAATACCTTTGATAAGCTGATATTTGTGTGGGCGATTGTAAGTGCTATCATCTATTGTATTCAGTGGGCTGATCTGAGGGCCGCAATATATAAGTCTGGGAGACTATTTGACATCTTTGGCTTGTATTGGTTATTCAGGCAGACCATCAGGTCTTGGGATGACGTGGCGCTTGCAGTGAAGATCTTTGCTATCTGTGCCTTGTTGATGGTCCCACTTGTTTTGATGGAAAAGGCTACTGGAACCAATCCTTTCAGGGTGTTAGGCCGAGTTGGTACTGCATATAGGGAGGGGAAGTATCGCTGCCAGGCCGCATTTCCTCATTCGATAATCTTTGGTGCGTTTTGGGCTACACTGGTTCCATTATTCCTAGCCGCTAAAATAGCAGGAAAGAACTCCGGTTTGTATTTGACTGCGATCATAAGTTCTGTCGTAATGGTGTGGGCATCTGCCTCCAGTACACCCTACGGTGCACTCGGCGCGGGCTTAGTCCTATTTGCCCTTTTCCCCGTCCGCCACTATGGCCGAATCATCGCATACTCGGCCATTGCGGGGCTAGCTGCCTTGCACATGGTAATGAAGGCCCCGGTTTGGCATCTACTTGCCAGGATCGATCTGGTGGGTGGTTCTACAGGATGGCACCGGTTCAACTTGATTGATCAAGCCATCAGGCATTTTGGTGAATGGGCATTATTGGGTACGCGAAGCACAGCACATTGGGGATACCACCTTTTTGACGTGACGAATGAATATTGCTTTCAGGCTGTAGAAGGTGGTCTTGTGAGTTTGATTCTGTTTGCGGCCATATTAGTAGCGGCGGTACAGGCACTCGGCTGGTACTCGAGGGCAGGCTTGAATAGGGAGGAACGTTGGTTAGCCTGGGGATCATGCATTTCGCTACTTGTACACTGTGTGGCGTTCATAAGTGTGGCCTATTTCGGGCAAATACACATGTTAGAATACCTTGTGCTTTCAGTCGCCGGTCTTGCGTGCGGTGTAAGGCACCCTGACAAGATGTTGGCAACTGACAGGCTCTATAGATGAGCCTGCGAGGGCCTAACGCCGAAAACCTGCGGGCAAAAGTATGAAACCCAGTGGTATAATACTTCTGATTCTGTTGTTTGCCTTCTTAGGTTTCTCGTACTATGGCATTCCTTGGTTTTACATGAAGTATCTCAGGGTTAGATTAGGCAAGTTGGCCAGGAAGGATAGGGTGCTTGCCTTGACATTCGATGACGGACCCAGCACGGTGCTTACACCCATAATTCTGGATACCTTATCGTCTTTCCATGTTAGTGCTAGTTTTTTTCTATTGGGATGTAAAATAGCAGGTCGCGAAGATGTGGTTAGACGTATAATAGCAGACGGGCACGAAATATGCTGTCATGGATACTTTCATCTTCACGCTTGGAGGTCATGGCCGTGGAGATATATTTCGAATGTACTAAGGGGCTTTGAGGCTATCGACAAAGCTCTCGGTAAGAGCGGTGGCACCTACCCTTTTCGACCACCTTACGGCAAGCTCGACCTAATAACGCTCCTTTATCTTGCATGGCATGGTATACCTATAGTTTTGTGGACCTCTGACTCTTGCGACACACATTCATCAAGAAGTCTTAGGCAGAGACCATACATCCGTGATGCTACAGAAGGTGGCGTGATTCTTCTGCACGATTTTGACAGGAGCCTGGAGCATAATAGGGCATACGTGACCAGAGTAGCACGAGATATTTTGGAAAGTAGCAAGGACGCTTGCATACGGTTGGTGACAATCTCAACTCTCATAGGGCCTGGTAATCATGTCGGTTGACGTTTCGATAATAATTGTGAACTGGAACACTGGTGATTTGTTACGGGGCTGCCTGAATTCAGTGTTACAGCTTACCAGTAAGATATCCTTTGAGATTATCGTGATTGATAATGCCTCTACGGATCGATCTGGTGATATTGCAGCTCGTGAATTCGGCCAGGTCATCCTCGTGCGGAACAGCGTAAATAATGGATTTGCTGCGGCTAATAATCAGGGGATTAGATTGGCACGTGGTCGCTATATCCTGTGCTTGAATCCTGACACGGTTATCCTAAGTGATGCGATAGGCAAGGTGGTAGCCTTTGCGGACAAGCACCCTGAAGCTGCAGTGATCGGTTGCAAGGTCCTTAACCCTGATGGTACATTGCAGCCAACTTGCTTTATGTATCCGTCATTACTAAACCTGTTTCTTTCTTCAACCTATCTTTACAAGATTTTCCCTAGAAGCCGGTTTTTTGGAAGGGAGTTTATGGGTTGGTGGCAGAGAGATACGGTAGAGGAGGTTGATGTGGTGACCGGGTGTTTTATGCTTGTCAGGCGCGAGGCTATTGATCAAGTCGGTCTGTTGGACGAGCGATTCTTTGTATATGGAGAAGAAACTGATTGGTGCTATCGCTTCAAAAGGGCTGGTTGGAAGATCTTGTTTTACCCAGATGCCCAAATCATTCATTACGGTGGGCAAAGTACCAAGCAGCTTGCGACCGAGATGTGCCTGCAATTGCGAGGTAGTATTCTCCAATTCATCCGCAAGCATAAATCGAAGCCCGAATTTGTACTGGCCTGCTTATTGATGTGGTTTTTCTTTTCGATACGTCTGCCATTCTGGGCTACACACTATGTGCTTTCTCGATCGCCCGATAGCAAGCGAATCTCGCGTACCTATCTAAAGGGAATGTGGCGGTTGCCCTATTACGGCGTTGACGGGCTATGCGCCAAGAACCGAGCCGCTTGTGGACCTTCAAGAAGCTGAGGGAAATGTTTTATGGTAATGCAGGTTGCACTGACTGTATATGAGCAACACCGAGAAGATTGAATAAGGCTACCGCAAGCTGGATTCTGCGCGTATGATATCTGTGATCATCCCAGCGCACAATGAGGCGTCAGTCATCGGGCGATGCCTGTCTAAATTAACGGACGGGTTGGAACCTGGCGAGGCGGAGATAATCGTGGTCTGCAACGGATGCACGGATAATACCGCTGAAATAGCTCGGGCTTACAAGGTGAAGGTAATAGAGACGCCAGCCAGGTCCAAAGTTAAAGCGCTGAACATTGGCGACCAAGCGGCGAGTTGGTTCCCTCGGTTTTATGTTGATGCCGACGTTTGTCTGCCGGCCGCATCTTTACGTATGCTAAGTGAGGCTATCCTGCAGAAAGGTTTTGAACTAGTTCTGCCGCAGGCACATGTTTATGTTGATGATTCGCCTTCTTGGGCGGTGCGATGGTTCTATGAGATTTGGCAAAGACTCCCCTGTTGTTCGCTTGGCCTAATTGGTGGTGGGGCATACGGATTATCAACAGAAGGCAGACGACGTTTTAGAGAGTTTCCGAATATTATTTCGGACGATGGTTTCGTCAGATTGCACTTTAGGCCTGAGGAACAACATGTTATAAAGGATGCTAAGGTGTATGTATATCCACCAAGATCGGTGAAAGGTTTAGTAAGAGCTCACAGTCGCATCCATCGTGGAAATTGGCAACTCAAAAGGCAATTTCCATATTTGTGGCAAGAGAACAAGGAGTCAAATCTGTTAGGCCTAATGAAAACCTGTGCTACTCCACGTGTTTGGCCGCACCTGACGGTATACGTGGCTGTCAAGTTACTTGCTCGGGTGCAAGCCGCCTTGGAATATAGCCGTGATGCTGATGATTCTTGGGCCAGTGACGATTCTCGAGAATATTCTGGTCTATGAGTCTGGCCGGTCTTGGATCTAGTGCGCCCAAAGTGATTCTTGGTGTCGCTTCAGGTGGTGGGCATTGGGTCGAACTCATGCGGTTGCGGAAGGCCTTGGAAGGAGCGAAGACTGTTTATGTTACGACCCTTCCAGGTTATAGACACGACATTGCCCCAGATGACTTCTATATAGTACGCGATGCTACCAGATGGGATAAGGTGGGTCTCCTTGTAGAGGCAATGCAAATACTACGGGTTCTGCTGCGAGTCAAGCCGCATGTAGTTATAACGACGGGCGCGGCTCCTGGGTATTTTGCAATCAGATTCGGAAAGCTGCTAGGTGCAAGAACGATATGGGTTGATAGTATCGCCAACGTAGAAGAGCTTTCGCTTTCAGGAAAGAAGGCTGGCAGATACGCAGATCTTTGGCTGACCCAGTGGCCGCATCTGGCAAGGCCAGGCGGGCCCTATTATTATGGATCTGTATTGTGATCTTTGTCACGGTTGGCACACAGCTTCCGTTCGATAGGTTAATCAAGGCGGTAGACCTGTGGGCTGAACTTCGGGGTCGAAAGGACCTATTTGCGCAGATAGGTCACGGTGGCTATAGGCCTCACAACATCCGGTGGGAGGAGTTTATCGATGTGCCAGAATTCGAGCACTATGTCAGAGAAGCCCAGGCCATCGTAGCCCATGCAGGTATGGGTACTATCATCACCGCTCTAGATCTCGGCAAGCCAATCCTTGTCATGCCGAGGCGTGCAGATCTCAAGGAAACCAGGAACGATCATCAGGTTGCGACGGCCAAGTACTTGAAGCAGAAGTGCGGGATTCTTGTTGCCTTTGATGAGTCGGAATTGATTACAAGACTTGATGAACTTATTTTGCATAAATCGGGAGATTATAAGCCGGTGGTCTCCCATCAATTGATAGAGATAGTTAGGTCATTCATAAAAGCAAATGAGCCTGTTCGCACATTTCTCCCATAAGAGTCGTCAGTCAAAGCTGCGACTCTTTTTCAATATTATGTGCCCTGGTGAGGATGACCAGATACTGGACGTAGGAGGCGAGGTTGGTGCTGAGCAAGATAGCTGGCTACACCTCCTGGATGTACATCCTTGGAAGCACCAGATTACTGTGATCAATACCTTCCCGCCCGCCCTAGAGTCCATAAAGAGGCGCTACCCAGAAGTGAGATGTGTTTTGGGTGATGCTAGGCTGTTGCCATGGCCTGACAAGCACTTTGATATTGTTTATAGCAACGCAGTCCTCGAGCATGTCGGGGGCTTTCAGGATCAAAAGAAGATGGCAACTGAGATTATGCGGGTAGGAAGACGTTGGTTTGTGGCCACGCCAAACCGTTGGTATCCCTACGAATTCCACATAAGGCTTCCGCTCGTGACTTGGCTGCCCTGGCATGGATACTGTCTTATGGGAAGCCTTGTGTCCTACAATCATGTCAAAGGCCGATATGTTCTCGGTAAGGCGTTGCCGGTCTTGCGGCTCGTTTCCGCAAGAGAGCTGTCACACCTTTTCCCAGGTAGTAAGATCATAAAGCATCGCATAACGTTTATGGCTGAAACGCTAATAGCTGTAGGTGGCCCGACGCGAACCTAAGTTGCGTGAATAGTCACAAGTTAGTGACATGAGGAGAGTGTCTCGTACTGCGAAGGTGTTGTTCAGGATGTATGGTTTTCAGAGTCGCCGGCTACGGGGTCTGATTAGGAATATCGTCTGCCATTTAGAGGGCGGGCAGATGTACTCGGTCACGATAAGGAGGATCTTCAGTTTTTACCACAAGATAGATATAGGGATGTATACACATGGCGGTTGTTTTGAGCCAGATCTGATATCTCCCTATACCACTATAGGTCGGTACTGTTCCGTGGCTGCAGGTGTGCGGATAATCAATAGAGACCATCCTGTACACTTTAAGTCTACCCACGCCTTCTTCTTCAATCCCAAACTAGGTTGGTGTGAGGAGGAAGTGATCCCGTATATCCCAATTGAGATCGGCAGCGATGTTTGGATTGGGCACGGGGCGGTCATACTGGCAAATGTAACCCAGATTGGCCACGGGGCCGTCATAAGTGCTGGCGCGGTGGTGAACAAGAATGTACCGCCCTATGCGATCGTTGTGGGTAATCCGGGACGGGTCGTCAGGTATAGATTTCCTCCCGAGGTCATTGAGACATTATTGGCGTCAAGATGGTGGCAGAAGGATATTGAGAAACTGCAACAAGACCTCGACGAGTTCCAAAGGCCCTTTCAACATCTGACCCCCTGCACTGGCAGTGGCGAAGAGACTGGCTAGCTGGACTTGGGTAGATCGGCAACAGAGTAAAGGTCTGGCCATATGGAGATAATTTGGACAGTCTAAGAAGAATAACTTGACACTTCTAGTCCTACTTTTGTAAAATTACATAATATGGCCTCGACGTGGTTATCGGGCCAGTATTTGAGGTGTTGAACTTGGTAGTGAGGGTGATATGGAAAAAGAGGGGGTGGGACTCAGGGCCCAGGTCAGGTCATTCATTCTTGAGAACTTCCTTTATGTTACAGGAAAGCAGGTAGCTGACACGACATCGCTTATGGATGAACAGATCGTGGACTCTACGGGCTTACTCGAGCTGATCATGTTTCTAGAGGAGACATACGGCATAAAGATAGAGGATGAAGAATTGACGCCGCAGAACCTGGACACCATCGAGAACATAGAGCGATTTGTAACTGCCAAGCTTGCAGCCAGCCAGGCAACCCAAGCGGCCGTGTGAGACCTGGCCAAGGTCCAACCGCTGATAGTCGATGTGCGGTATCGTAGGTCTATGTAGCCTGGCAGGGCCTGGGCTGGTGGAGCCTGGCCAGGTGTTGCGGATGATGGGTACTTTGCGGCATCGGGGGCCGGATGAGTCTGGGCTGTATGTGGATGATTGGGTGGGGCTGGGCCATACGAGGCTGAGTATCGTGGACCTGGCCTGCGGTACCCAGCCTATCCACGATGAGACCGGATCGATTTGGATCGTGTACAATGGAGAGGTCTTCAACTACCCAGAGCTCAGGGCAGACCTAGCGGCAAGGGGCCATCGATTCTACACCACCTCGGATACGGAGGTGATCGTTCACCTGTACCAGGATAATGGCGCGGATTGTCTGCGTCAGCTCAATGGCCAGTTTGCCATGGCGATCTGGGATGGCAATAGGAGGGAGCTATTCCTGGCCCGAGACAGGCTTGGCATCAGGCCGCTTCACTACACGATCCTTGGCGATAGGCTCGTTTTTGGATCCGAGGTAAAGGCCCTGTTTGCATCCGGGCAGGTCCCGAGGAATCTCGATCCAGTGGCCATAGATCAGGTCTTTACCTTCTGGACCACGCTACCTGGCCGAACCGCATTTGAGGGCGTCTATGAGCTACCTGCAGGGCATTACATGAAGGTCAGGGATGGCAGCATCCAGATCCACCAGTACTGGGATGTACCCATCGTAGACGGTAATGAGGTCCTGCAACAGGATTGCCCTGGCCTAGCTCAGCAGGTCTACGGTCTGTTGGATGATGCGGTCAGGATAAGGCTGCGGGCAGATGTGCCAGTAGGTTGTTACCTGAGTGGCGGGTTGGATTCGTCTGGAGTAACGGCCTTGACTGCTAGGTATTCGAGTAAACTCAAGACCTTTGGGATCCGATTCGAGCAGGAGCCGTTCGATGAGGGAGACTATCAGGTGACCATGGTCAGGCACCTTGCAGTAGACCATGCCCAGATCAATGCCACCAACCAGGCCATAGCTGCCTCATTGCCAGAGGCGATATGGTATTGCGAACGGCCGTTGCTCCGCACTGCACCAGTACCGCTGCTATTGCTTTCAGGCCTTGTGAACCAATCTGGCATGAAGGTGGTCTTGACAGGTGAAGGTGCGGACGAGGTCTTCGGTGGCTACGACATATTCAGAGAGACAAAGATCCGCAGGTTCTGGTCGAGGGATCGGGACTCGGATCGACGTGGCGGGCTGTTGGACAGGCTCTATGCGGATGTCTTCCTGGATCCAAGGACCCGCGGCCCTGCAAGGGCCTTTTTCTCTAGGGGTCTGGATGATACGGCAGATCCATTCTTTTCTCACAGGCTAAGATGGGAAAACACCTCTAGGCTAAAGGCCTTGTTCTCCAAGGAACTTACCGAGCAGCTCGAGGGCTACGACCCTTACCAGGACCTTGCAGACATCTTGCCAAGTGGTTTCGACAGGGCCCACTGGCTGACAAAGGCCCAGTACCTCGAGACCAAGGTCTTTCTCAGTCAATACCTATTGAGTTCGCAAGGCGACCGAATGGCCATGGCACACTCTGTGGAGATCAGGCTGCCATATCTGGATTACAGGATAGTCGAGTTCATGGCCAAGGTTCCGGCCAGGTGGAAGATCCTAGGCCTGAACGAGAAACACATCCTCAAGCGGATCTTCAGGGGTATCCTGCCCGATCAGATCACCTCGAGGACCAAGCACCCGTATCGTGCACCGATAGTGCCCAGCCTGCTGAGCGAGGCAGGCCTGACCTATCTCGAGCCATTGCTGGCCCCAGGGGCGATAAGACAATCCGGTATATTCGACCAGGTGAAGGTCCAGAGGTTGCTGGATAAGTGTAGGCGGGCATCATATCTGGGCGAGGTGGACTCCATGGGGCTTGTGGGTGTGGTGACGACCCAATTGCTCTACGAGCAGTTTGTCAAGAGATTCCAGGCCCCGTCCCCGCCGATCGAGCCGAAGCTCATGATAGATCGCAGGTCCTCCAGCAGGTCCAAGGATGCCAATTGAGTTCGACCCAGTCCTTGTGCACGAGTGGTTGAGCCGGACCGCCAATAGGTACCCGGACAAGGTGGCCTTGATCTATGGCGACCAGCGGCTGACGTATGGGCAGATCCAGGGGCATGTCACGAGGCTGGCCGCAGGCCTGATCTGTCTCGGGCTGGAGCGGGGCGATAGGGTGGCGATACTGGTCGGCAATAGACCAGAGGCCATTATCGCCATGTATGGGGCCATGAAGGCAGGAGGGGTCTTCGTAATGATCTCGGACCAGGTGAAGGGTCCAAAACTGGCATATATACTCGACAACTGCCAGGCAAAGATCCTGATAGCGCATGCGAGTAAGGCCTCAGTGATCAAGGATGCCTTCACACAGATCCGGACAAGGCCGAGGCTGATCTGGATAGGTGCCGAGGGTGGCCAGCCACCGCTGAGGAAGGGCTGCCTCTGGGAGGAGGTCCTTGACGGCCAGGATCTATCGGTCGTTCAATGGCCCAGGTGCATAGATGTCGACCTGGCGGCGTTGATCTACACTAGCGGCTCGACCGGCCAGCCAAAGGGCATCATGTCTACGCATCACAATATCGTCTCTGCTGCTAGGAGCATCATACAGTACATAGGCAATGAACCTGACGACGTGGTGCTGGACGTCTTGCCGCTTTCATTTGACTATGGCCTATACCAGGTGATCATGGCGTTCATGTACGGTGGCACCGTGGTCTTGGAGAGGTCGTTCGTGTACCTGCATGAGGTCCTCTGTAGAATCGCACAGCATCGTGTGACAGGCTGGCCTGTAGTCCCGACCATCGTGGCCATGCTGCTGAGGTTACAGGACCTGACAAGGTATGACCTGGGCTCCCTGCGGTACATAACCAATACTGGTGCTGCCCTGCCTACCGAGCACATCGCAAGGCTAAGGAGGTTGCTGCCCAATGTGAGGATATTCTCCATGTTCGGCCTGACCGAATGCAAGCGGGTCTGCTATCTGGAACCAGGACAGTTGGATCAAAGGCCTGGATCCGTAGGCAAGGCCATGCCGAATTGCGAGGTGTTCATTGTGGATGAGGATGGTCGGCAGGTCGGACCTGGTCAGATAGGGCAGTTGGTGGTCAGGGGATCGAATGTCATGCAGGGCTATTGGGCCGATCCGCAGCTCACGGGCAAGACCTACATACCTGGGGCCTATCCCGAGGATCGGAGGCTGCTCACTGGCGACCTGTTCAAGATGGATTCCGACGGCTACCTGTACTTTGTGGCCAGGCAGGACGACATGATCAAGTGCAAGGGCGAGAGGGTCAGCCCCAAAGAGGTCGAGGATGCCATCCTCAGGATGCCAGGTGTATCAGAGGTGGCGGTCATCGGCGTGCCAGACGAGGTCCTCGGCCAGGCCATCAAGGCGTTCGTCGTGCCTGCGCCTGGTTGTCAGATCAGCCCAGAGCAGGTTGTGAGATTTGCCTGCGCAAAGCTCGAATCCTTTATGGTTCCGAGCCAGGTGGTGATTGCAAGCGACCTTCCCAAGACGGCAAATGGCAAGATAGACAAGCGAATGCTTGGCGTCTGCTGACTAGCCTTGCCTTCGGATACAATCACATCATGGATTGCCAGGTAGTGGTATTCACCTCAGGTTATAGGCTCCACCCGGAAAGGGGTTTGGGCCCGCTTGCCCTATGGCCGGTAGGGGGGTCTACTGCCATAGGCCGGCTACTGGGTCTACTGGCAAGGGAAGGCATCAGGCAAGTATCGGTCTATTCGGATAGGCTGCATCCGCTTTGTCTGGATGGGATCAGGATGCCTCAGGGCCTAGATGTCAGGGTGATCACAGATCCGGACATATCCGGAACGGCAGGGATGTTGAGGTTGGCGGTAGATAGGCATGCTGAAGGCCCGATCGTCATAATGCCTGTCAACATGGTAGATCCGCCTGCAGTAACTACGTTGTTGGAGTTGCACAAGGCAGGTGGGGCAGACCTGACCCTATTTGCCGATCCGTCGTCGAGGAACGATCTGCCTGAGATCTATGTCTGCAATAGCCAGTTGCTCTGCCACATCCCGACCGGGGGCTACTGGGATATCAAGGAAAGGCTCGTACCTGAGCTTGCCGTCTTGGGCAGGCCAGTCAGACAGGTCAGCCTCCCAAGATCGCCAGGGTGCTTCTATGATGGGCATAGCTACCTCAATGCCATCTGTCTACACCTGGAGGATATTGCAGGTCATGATCCATCGATCCGGCTGGCAAGGTCCGATCAGCAGTCCAGGATCTGGGCCGCTGACGATGTTGATGTGGAGGATCAGGCCAGGATTTATGGCCCGGTTGCCATATTCGAGCAGGCCAGGATAGGAAGGGCGGTGGTAGTAGGGCCTACTATCGTTGGGCCTGGGGCCAGGATCGATGACGATGCCATCGTGGTCGGTAGCGTCATCTGGCCAGGTGCCCAGGTCTCTGCGGGCAGTTCCATAGACCACTGCCTGGTGGCCACAGGTGTATCTGCTGGTCGGAAAATGGTTGCGGATCGGCAGGTCATTACTAACTCTACGCGGCCGGCCAGGGTCGCGCCTGCTGGTTCGATCCGCATGCCCAGGCCTATGCCCCAGCAGCGGATGGCATCTGGCATTCTGATGGCCGCGATCTGTGGGGCGGCGATACTCTGGTCCTTCTGGCCGCAATGGCAGGACCTTTGGGCGATCTGGCAGCGGAGCGATGAGTACTCTGCCGGGATGTTGGTGCCAGGGCTGGCAGCATACGTACTTTGGTGCCGAAGGTCGCAACTGAAGGATATCGCGATCCAGCCGTCTGCGTGGGGGATGGTACTATTGATCCTGAGCCAGGTCATCAGGTTCTATGGCCTTTATCATATGCGCAGCTTCGTGGAGAGGTCGTCTGTGGTCCTCGGGATCATGGGGGTTGTGTTGTGGCTGGCAGGGAAGGGTCTTTTTGGGCGGGTCCTTACGGTCCTATTGTTCCTGTTCTTGATGCTCCCTTTGCCGCAGGGCCTGCATAGCCGGATCGCACTACCATTGCAGGGCTGGTCTACAGCATCTGCGGTCTTCGGCCTGGAGCTGCTGGGCTATGATGTGGTCAGGGAGGGCAATGTCATCCAGATAGGCCAGACCAGCGTTGCGGTTGCAGAGGCCTGCAATGGGCTGAGGATGATCACCGCCTTTGTCATCATAAGCGGCATGCTTGCATTGCTGGTCAACCGAAACTGGTGGGAGAAGCTGATCATGCTGGTATCCAGCCTGCCCATTGCCCTGGTATGCAATACTACCAGGCTGATCGTTACAGCGATCGCATTCACATTGATTACAGGACCTGGTTGGGAAAAGGCCTTCCATGACCTCGGCGGCTATGCCATGATGCCTTTGGCGGTGGCGATCCTATTGGCGGAGCTCTGGGTCATGAGATTGTTGACTACAGCGCCGACAAAGGGCCAGGCATCTGATATAATCGTGCGCCCGATCAAGAAGGATGGCGCCTGATGAGCGATCTGGAACAGTACATAGACAAGGTCATCGAGCCGAGGCCTGCACAGCAGGCCCTGCCCAGGCCTGGCGTGCCTGCGGCATATGCAGTACCTGCGGTGCATGCAGGTACTGGCGATCAGCAACTGGAGCAACCCAACGTGCTGAAGGGGATCCTGCGCAGGTGGTACATTGCCCTAGGCGTCTTCATCCTCCTGGCCGGCCTGGGCATCCCTGCCATATGGCTCTTGGTAGAGCCGAAATACACCGTCAGCGGCTACATCCGCGTGGCACCTGCAATGCAGGACCTGTTGACTGGTCAGCCAGACAGGGGCGACATAGGTACTTACGAGAGCTTCGTCAACACCCAGGCAATGGCCATCACGCAACCGCAGGTCCTGGAGCGGGTGCTCGACGAGCTGCTGCCGCGAAACCTCACATTCTTCTCTGGCCAGAACAGAGGCAGGTTGGCATGGCTCAAGAACTGGATAGCGTCCCTGCAGGGTCCGATGACACCCATGGACAGGCTCAAGGATGCTATCTCATCAGGCGATATCTCAGCCCAGGCCAGGCGCGGTTCAGAGTTGATCGTGGTGACCATGGTAAGCACCAAGCCCGATGAGGCCAGGCAGATAGTGGACTCTCTTATCCGCAATTACATGGCGGTCTCTGCGTATAGGGATACACTCAAGGAGGAGGCGGATCTGAGGCTATTGGAGAACCACCGCAAGGAGCTGACAGAAAGGCTCCAGCAGCACTATGAGCAGATCAGGCAGTTGGGTCAGCTCTATGGCACCACCTTCCTGGACAGCCGTCAGGATATGGTCACGCAAAGGCTGGCATCGTTGATGGCAGAACTATCCAGGATAGAGGCCACAAGGATCGGGATGGAGGCGGAGCTGCAGGTGCCAGAGCCTGTGGACGTCAATGCACCTGTGATCATGCCTGAGGACGTCAATGCCATCATCGCAGGCTCTACGATACTATCCAGGAATCAGTACATAAATGCAGACCCATTGGTTCAGGACCTGACCAGGAGGATCATAGACCTGGAGCAGGAGCTGATAGTCGCTAGACAGTCCCTCACGCCAGACAACCCCACCATCCAGAGGCAAGAGCGGTTGCTGGAGGACTTTAGGCAGAAGCTCGAGCAAAGAAAGAAGGAGGTCGCTGCTGACTACCAGCAGGTCCTCGAGGAGCAGAGGAGGCTTGCCCTCGACCAGCTCCAGCGGGCAAGGCGTGAAGCAGAGAGGGCAAGGCAGGAGCGTGTTGCCCAGAGGAGGATGGAGATGGAGGCCGCCATCCAAAGGCTCAAGGCCCAGGAGGACAGGCTCAGACAGGTACTGACAGAGCAGGATGAGCTGGCAAAGAAGATGGGCCGGACCGCGGTCGATATACAGACATTGCAATGGGAGTTGGACCTGGTCAAGAAGGACCACGACCTGGCATATAACAGGCTTGCCGAGAAGCAACTCGAGCAGAGGAGGGAGCGGCGTATCACCGTTCAGGCCAGTGCAGAGGTAGAGAGGATCGATGACAAGCGACCCAAATATGCGGCTGCTATGGCCTTCGCGGCATTGGGGGCTGGGTGTTTCCTGGCCTTCCTGAGGGACAAGGCGGACAAGAGGTTCCGCAGCCCCGCAGAGATCACGAAGGTATTGAGGATACCAGTGATAGGTACCGTCACGGATACTACCATCCCTTCGCCTCAACAGGCGGCTGCCCATGTGGCCGAGGACCTCCAGACGATCAGGACCAATATAGGCCTCCAGGTAGATGGCGTAGTGCCGAGGAGGCTTGTGGTGACCAGCCCTGGGGTGCAGGAGGGCAAGACCAGCCTTGCCATCAACCTGGCAACTAGCCTCGCCAGGTCGGGCAGGCGGGTATTGTTGGTGGATGGGGACCTCCGCAAGCCAGATGTAGCCATATTGATGGGTATCCCGGTACCTGCACCAGGTAGCGGCGAATCGATAGAGGTAGACGGCTTCTGTTATGTCCTTTGCAAGACAGGCATACCAGAACTGGACAGCCTTGTCCCAGCAGGCGCACCTGCGGCAGATCCATACGAGGTCATAAGCTCCACCGACCTTGCGCACAAGGTGGACCTGTTCGGCAAGCAGTATGACCACATCATCATCGATACCCCACCAGTCCTCGCATTCCCTGATGCCCTGATCTGGACCAGGATGGCAGGGGCGGTGGTCATAGTTAGCAGGATCGGCAAGACCGCCACGACCGACATAGAGGAGGCTAGGTCTAGACTGGTCCAGACAAAGGCTAGGGTCATAGGGACCGTGGTCAACAAGGTCAGACCAGAGCATCGGTACAACAGGTACCGCCCGGACTACTATCAGGCTGCGCAGTCTGGCAGGCAGGTGGAGCGTAGGCCACGCACCAGACCGATACTGCTACCGGTGGCGACTGCACCAGCAGGACAGAAGGACCAGAAGGTCCTCAAGTAAGACCTGGCTATGCCATGAAGCTAGTGGTATTCCCCGAGGATCTGGACCAGCGTCGTACACAGGTCCTGTGGATGGCGCTGTCGGACCCTGTCCTTGTCCAGATGCTGTTGTTTGCCCACAGCAGGGAAGGCCCTTACGGAAGAGAATGCTACGGGACCATTACGCTGGACTACAGACCGCGATTCGTTTTGCCAGCAGGCTGGCAGGTAAGACCCTCCGGTCTGGATGTCGTGAGGACAGAAGGCAGGTTGGACCTGTCATCCCTGGGCCGCGATCCGCAGGCGGACAGGTGGCTGGTCATTGCGAATGGCAGGTATGCGGCATTTGTCAACACAGGCCTGGTGGAGGGTCTGTTGGACAGCACCAGGGCATCCGTGGTGGCCATCAAGGCTAGCCAATCACTGATGGGCTACCACGAGCGGATGGTCACAGATGGCGGGCTTGTGCTAGGATTCAGGAGGTTCTACGAGGATGGCCTTGAGCCTGCACAGATCCCGGATTGCTGGCCGGACTATCTGCTTATCCATCAGCGATCCATGCAAAGGCTGATCGGCGATGGCCCGCTGCCTACGGACTTTGCCGGTATCAGGGAGAGGCTGACCAGGCTCGATCTGCCAGCGGTCTGCTACCAGGTTGCAGGCCTCAGCCTGGACATGACAAGCCAAGAAGGGCTTTTGGGCCTGCTCGAGTATATCTCCAGGTATTACGACCATTGCCCTCCAGGCTGGCGGCTGTTGAGGGGACCGGTGCGGTACAATGGCAATGCGCGTGTCGTGGGCAAGGTCTGGCTTGGACCTGGCGTATGGCTCGGCGAGCAGGTCGTGGTCGTAGGACCGAGCATAATCGGCAATTGTGCAAGGCTAGAGCAGGCCAGCTCGGTCATCGGCTCCATAGTCGGCCAGCACGCGGTAGTTGAGCCTGGCTCGTGCATAAGACACAGGGTCTTGACATACCAGGATGAGACTTCAAGAGGGGGTTCGCCAGACCTGCCTGCCCAGATCCTCTTGCCTGACCGGCGCTACATCAGATGGCCTTGGTATGCATATCCGCAACTGCCCAAGAGGATAGTGGATGTAGTGGTCTCCATCCTGGTCCTGATCCTGTTTGCCCCGATCATCCCCATCATCGCCGTTGCGATCAAACTGGATTCTGATGGCCCAATCCTGTTTAGGGACCGAAGGGAGGGCCGGTATGGCAGACCGTTCTCCTGCCTGAAGTTCCGCAGCATGAAGGTGGGGGCCGAGCAGATCCAGGATGCACTGAGGCAGGTAAGTGAGGTGGATGGTCCGCAGTTCAAGATCGCCGACGATCCCCGCATCACCAGGGTCGGTAGGTTCCTTAGGGAGACATATCTGGATGAGCTTCCACAATTCCTGAACGTCTTGGCAGGGCAGATGAGTGTGGTCGGGCCGAGGCCTTCGCCGCGGGCGGAGAACACGCTTTGCCCTTATTGGAGATACCTGAGGCTATCAGTCCGACCCGGCGTGACAGGGCTCTGGCAGGTCCGGCGTACACGGCAGCAGGGTAGGGACTTCCAGGAGTGGATCGAGTATGATACCCAGTACGTCAGGGACATAAGCCCTTGGCTGGACATCAAGATCTGCTGGCAGACCTTGGTGAGGATGGTACGCAAGTTCATAGATCAGTTCTGAGAGAGGTGCAGGTCGTGAACAGGTGGGGATACTTCAATTGGCGCCTGGCAGCGGTGCTAGTACTGGCTGTGGTCGTCGTTGCAACGACCGCCGTGGGCATTCGCCAGATCCAGCAGGCAGGGCGAGGTCAGGCCGCCCTGAGGGCTGGCAAGGCCGCGTACGACCGCGGGGATTGGCTCGAGGCCGCATCCAACCTCGGCAGGTACATCTCAGGCCACCCGCAGGACGTGAACGTCTTGATGCTTTATGCAGACGCGCAGCTCCAGATCAGACCCCAAAGGCCAGGCAATGTACAGCAGGCCATAGCTGCATACAGGAACGTACTGAGGCTAGATCGGTCCAACCTCGAGGCTGCCAGGCGACTAATCGAGATCTACCTTGCAGGAGGTGCCGCAGGCGAGGCAGAGCTGACGGCAAGGACCTTTCTGCAGGATAACCAAGGTCCATATCCCCAGATCCAGTTGATGCTAGGCGGGGCATTGGCACAGTTGGGCAGGTTCAAGGAGGCAGTAGGGCAGTGGATGCAGATCATCGAAAACAGCCCGACCTACATCCAGGCATACGAGGCCATAGGCAGGCTTGCCTCACAAAGGCCCCAGGATGTGAACCAACCTACCGAGCATTGGCTCGACCTTGCGGTGCAGAAGAACCCCAGCTCTGCCTTGGCAAGGATAGTCAGGGCTGGATACTACGCAGCCGCAGGCAGGCAGTCCGATGCCATCGCAGACCTGGATGCTGCAGAGTCGATGGATATCAACGACATCCAGGTCAGACTCAGGCTTGTCAGGCAATTGTTACAGATGGGCCAGTTGGATAGGGCTAAGGCCCACCTCGAGCAGGCAACAAAGGTCTATCCGGACGAACCTGGGGTTTGGCAGGTATGGGCAGAGATAGCCGCCAGGTCAGGTGACCCGAATCTCATGGCAGATGTGGCACAGAAGGGCCTAGATCACCTCAAGGCCAGGCAATGGGACTTCATGCCCCAGGCCGCAGAACTATTCACACAGGCAGGCCAGTTGGACAAGGCCGCTGCATGCATCAATCAACTAAAGGACAAGGACATCCTTCCGCAGGTGACCGCATTCCTCGAGGGTCTTCTGGAGGCACGCAAGGGCAGATTGCCTGCTGCCATTGGGGCCTGGCATAAGGCCATGGCCTTGGGTCTCAGGTCCTCACAGGTCAGGCTCCTATTGGCCTCTGCCTACACACAGCAAGGGGACCTGGTTGCTGCAGGAGAGCAGCTACAGGCCCTTTGTGCAGACGAGCCCAACATGCCTGGGGCACACCTTGCACTGGCAAGGCACCTGGCCAGGATCGGCGATTGGGCTGGTGTACGGGATCGTGCACAGGCGGTCCTGAGGATCGTCCCTGGTGCGGTGGATGCAAGGCTGTTGGATATAGAGGCACAGATCCAGCAGCTTGCACAGGCAGGCACGCCAGCAGGTGATCCCACCTGGTCGCAGATCGATGCACAGCTTTCTAGCCTGGCCTCGGTGCCACAGGTGGCAAACCAGGCTAGGTTCCTGATGCTCCAAGCGGCCCTGGCCAGGTCCGATCTTGCAGGCGCCAGGGCAATAGCCGAAGGGATCGAGCCTACCTCCGAAGAGGACGGGCTCAGGCTCGAGCTAGCGCGTGCAGAGATCCTCGTCAGGTCCGGCCAATCAGCACATGCAGAGGAGGCGCTCAGGCAGACCGCAGAACGCTACCCGCAAGCCGCACAGCCAATCAGGGCACTGGCCGCCATCTATCTGGAAAGGGCAGAGCTGGCAAAGGCCCAAGAGCTCCTTGAGTCTGCCTTGGCCAGGATACGCCCAGGTGCCGCCAAGAGGGACCTGACCCTGTTGCTTTGCACCGTATATGACAGGGCCGGCCAGGTAGATCGGTCCATAGCCCTGTTGGACTCGGCTACAAAGGCCGAGCCAAACGCTATCTGGCCCAGGATGGGGATGCTTGGGTACACAAAGGTCGTTACCGATACCAGCCGCGCGCAAGGCCTCGTCGACCAGATCAAGGCGATCGAGGGGCAATCTGGCTCCCAGTGGCGGATGGCCCAGGCGAGGGTCTGGCTTGCGAGCAGCGACTTTGGCAGGTACTACCCACAGCTCGTCAACCTCCTGAAGGAGAACATCGCCTCCAGGCCTGGGGATGTGGAATCTTGGAGGCTGCTTGCCGCTGCGTATGAGAAGGCAGGTGAGCTGCAGCTGGCCTTGACTACATACCGCCAGGCATTGGACAAGGGGCCAGACGACCTTGCGTTGGTGGTGGCTACGGTATCGGCCCTGTACAAGGCCAGGGAGTACCAACAGGCAGAGCAGATCCTGCAGGATGCTGCCAGCAGGCAATTGACCCACCCTGCACTGGATGGACTGAGGTTCCAAGGACTGTTGAGGCTGGGCCAGCTCGACCGAGCAGCGGACATAGCACAGCAGGTCTGGACTGCAGACCCGAACAACCTCCAGGCCGGCCTGTCGCTTGCCATGCTCCGGGCCCAACAGGGCCAGGTCGAGCAGGCAAGGCAGATGTTGGAGCAGATCCTGCAGACCGATCCCAATTGGCTTCCAGCCGGTTCTGCACTGGTCCAGGTCTACCTCAGACAGGGCAGGTCCGATCTAGCCATGGAACTGTGCAATAGGTTCGTTGAAAGGCGGGGGGATCCTGGTAGTTATATCGTCAGGGGTAGGCTTCTTGCCTCACTAGGCCAGGATCAACAGGCAGCTGCAGACCTAGGCAGGGCAGTGGGGATGGCCCCGACCGACCCTGAGGTCTGGCTGGCCAGGGCCCAGTTCTACAGGTCTAAAGGGTCTGTGGACCAGGCCACAGCGGACGTGGACAAGGCCCTCTCTGTGGCACCTGACAACCCCATCGTGCAGGCGCAGGCGATAGAGCTCTTCATGACATCCGGGGATGCAAAGAGGAGGGCACAGGCAAGGCAGATGGTGGAGGATGCCATAAAGGCAAGGCCTGATGACCCGCAGATGCAGTTGTTCAAGGTCAGGTTCCTCCTGGCGGACAGACTGGCCCCATCGGATGCCCAGGCAGAGCAGGTCCTGCAACAACTGACCAGCAACGTACCGAGGCTCAGGGAGGCGTGGTTGCTCTGGGCAGAGATGTTGCTGGATCAGGCCAATCCTGGCAAGGCACTGGATGTAGTGCTCCGGGGCTTGGCCCACCACCCCAATGACCGCGGCCTGCTGAGGCTCAAGGCAAGGGCAGAGGCGAGCAGATCCAGCGTACTTGCGGTCCAGACGCTCAGGACCCTTTACGAGCTGGATCCCAATGACACAGAGGTGGTATTGCAGCTTGCCAATGCCTACATCACCAGTGGCGATCCTGACAGGGCAGTCGTCCTATTGGATGGGCATCTGAAGGTCTGTAACCCTGCCAGCAGATCCAGGTGCCAGGCACTGTTGGCGGTTGCCTTGCACAGCCTTGGGAGGAAGGATCAGGCAGCTGAGGTCCTATCGCAACTGGCTTCAGCCGTACCTGACCAGCCCTTGGTAACGGCGACGAGGGCAAGGATCCTAGCAGCAGATGCACAGTGGTCGCAGTTGGTGGAGCTGGCTAGGGCATGGCTCGATGGCCACCCGAACGACGTGGATACAGCCATATTGATCGCAATGGACCTGGCCAGGTCTCAAGACAAACAGGCAAGGGATGCAGCGGGCCGGGTCCTAGGCCTGGTGGTAGAAAGGCAGCCGAACTCTACCAGGGCGATGCTCTTCTTGGCCCAGCACCTACAACAGCTGGGTGACAGCCAGCAGGCCGCAGGATTGTATAGGCGGATCCTAGGGCTGGATCCCAAGAACGTTATCGCCATGAACAACCTGGCATGGATCCTGAGCGAGCAGATGGACCAACCAGAGGAGGCCTTGTCCCTGGCGAACAAGGGACTGGGCATCTCGCCAGATTATCTGGACCTGATAGACACCAGGGGCGTGATCTACTATCGCCTCGGTAGGTTGGATCAGGCAGAGCAGGACCTGGCCAAGGCCGCTGGGCTTTATCCCTTGGGCCACCCCGCTGGTGTCGGTGCCAGGGTCCACCTTGCACAGGTATACGCAAAACAAGGCAAACGCCAGGATGCAGCCAGGCTGCTGAGGGAGGCCCTGGACATGCAGGCTCGGTTCGGTGGGCTGAGCGCCGAGGAGCTTGAGCAGGCAAAGGTGCTGCTGGAACAGGTCAGTAGGTAGTCGAATCCATCCAAGCCTATTTAGAGGGCCCCAATTCGCATCGGGGCCCTTTTTGTTGGTCAGGTTGACCTAGCCTGCCAGTGACAGTACAAGTAAGGCATGACAGCTACAGCCAAAAGGGATCCTGTGGTGATTAACCCATGCCTTGGCAAGCGGTACTCAGGCATCAATGCCAGCCTCATAGCGGTATTTCCATATCTTGATAGGCTTATACCCATGGCCACATTGGGCCTGCATTTACCTGACCAGATCCCCAGGCTGAGGTTTGGCCAACTCCTTTGCTTAGACAAGGGCAGGTGGAGGATATGGCATGCGCGTAGGAATACGGACATGCTCGTGGGTATCATGTTGCGCAGGCTATTGGGCATGCGGTTTTTGTTGGTCTTTACATCTGCCGCGCAAAGACGACACACCTGGATCACAAGGCTTTATGTCAAACATATGGATGCCATCATCTCGCCTACTGCTGCAGCGGCATCGTTCCTCGACAGGCCCGGTGTGGTCATACCGCATGGTGTGGACACAGAGCTATTCCATCCACCAAAGGATAGGCATACGGAGTGGGCCAGGACGGGTCTTGGTGGCAGGTACGGGATAGGGGTATTTGGCAGGGTCAGGCCTCAGAAGGGCACTAGTGACTTTATCGACGCGATCATCCAGGTCCTGCCAGCTAGACCCGACTGGACTGCGGTGATCATAGGCCAGACCACGCAGGAGTACGCGCCGTTCCGGCAGAGGCTCATCCAGAAGGTACATAGGGCTGGGCTAGCAGACAGGGTCAGGTTCGTCGGCTTCCTACAGGACCAAAATGAAATACCCCGCTGGTATAGGGCCATGAGTGTGGTGGTATGCCCTAGCAGGGTGGAGGGCTTTGGGCTACCCTGCCTCGAGGCCATGGCATCTGGCTGTCCTGTGGTTGCAACACACACTGGGGCATGGCCTGAGATCATCGAGGATGGAAAGGATGGGTACGTAGTGCCATGTGGTGATGTACAGGCTATGGCCGATGCAATACTGAGGGTCACGGCAGACACAGAGCTCTTGCATGCCATGGGCCTGCGGGCGAGGCAAAAGGTGGTACAGCGCTACCACATCGATAAGGAGGCTCAGGGCATCTTCAGCCTCTACCGCTCACTCCTGGCCGGTGTGGGCCAGCAGGTCTAGGCCATCTGCTTGATCACCTCTATGCAGCGATGGCACAGGTCTGGATGGCTCGGATCCTTTCCGACAGAAGGCCAATAATTCCAACACCGCTGGCACTTCTGGTTGCGGCTCTTGTCTGCAACGACGGTGGTCTGCGGGTGGCCCTTCTCGAGGAAGACCTCACTGACGATACACAGGGCCGCAAAGTCCTTGATGCCAAACCACTCGATCAATTGGGCATCCTCATCGGTGGCGCGGATCGTCACGGCCGCCTGCTGGTTGCTGGCGATCCTCTTATCCTGCCGCAATCCCTCCAGCACACCGAGCACCATGTCCCTTATCCCCATGAGTCGATCGTAAAGTGCCTGATCCTTTTGCCAATCGACCGCAGGGTCGGCAACAGGCATGGTGGCCAGGTGGACGCTATCTGTCTGTTGTGATCTGAATGGCATCGCAGACCATGCCTCCTCGGCAGTATGTACCAGGATGGGTGCCAGCATCCTGACTAGGCAATCCAAGGTCTGGTACATGACGGTCTGGGCACTTCGCCTGGATAGACTGGCCTTCGGATCGCAGTACATCCTGTCCTTGAGCACATCCATGTATATGCTGCTCATCTGCACGCTGCAGAAGTTGTAGATCTGAGAGAAGACCCTGTGAAAGGCAAAATCGTTGTAGGCCTGCTGGACCTCACAGATGAGCTTCTGCAGCTGCTGGTATGCCCACCTGTCCACAGGATACATCCTTTCATAAGGTACGGCATCCTTGGGATCGAAGTCGGATGTGTTGCCCAGCAGGTACCTTATGGTGTTGCGGATCTTCCTGTAGGCATCTTGCGTCCTTCCTATGATCTGGTGTGTACAGCGGATGTCGTCTTGATAGTCGACACTGGAGACCCACAGCCTCAGAATGTCTGCGCCAAATCTTGCCACCTCCTGTTGGGCATCGACATAGTTACCCAACGACTTCGACTGTTTTATCCCTTGATCGTCGACCGTAAAGCCATGTGTAAGGACGACCTTGAATGGCGGTCTCGCCAGCACGCCCAGTGCAGGCAACAACGATAGCTGGAACCACCCGCGGTGTTGGTCCGAACCTTCGAGGTAAAGGTCTACAGGGATGGGCCAGCCTTCTTGCCTCGAGCAGACACTGTACCAACTGCAGCCTGCCTCGAACCAGACATCGAAGATATTCAATTCCTTCTTCAACCCCTCCCATTCGAACCCATCAGGCAGCCTGAATTCGTCGCCGAGTATCTGCCTGGGGCTATCTGTAAACCAACTATCCGACCCGTGCCGCCGTATGTACGCAGCCACTGCCAATACCGAATCCCTTGTCAACAGGGGCCGGCCATCCTTGTTGACGAATGCAGGGATGGGTAGGCCCCAACTTCGCTGCCTGCTGAGACACCAATCGGGCCTGGATTGGAGCATCCCCTCGATCCTCTTGCGGCCCCATGCAGGGATCCATTCGACCTGTGCTATCGCCTCCAAGGCGAGCTGCCTGAGGCTCTTGCCTATACCAGGTATCTCCCTATCGACGCTCAAGAACCACTGCTCCGTTGCCCTGAATATCACGGGCCCCTTGCTTCGCCAGCAATGCGGATAGCTGTGAAGGATCTGGGCCTTGGCAAAAAGCCAGCCGTTGCGATCCAGATGTTGGCATACGATCTCGTCTACCTCCAATACACTCCTTCCAGCCAGCCACTCTGGCACCGTCTGGTCGTATGTGCCGTCGTCCCTCACAGGCGAGTATATGGCCAGGTCGTACTGTATGCCCGATGCATAGTCCTCCTGGCCATGGCCAGGGGCGATGTGGACCAGGCCAGTACCATCCTCGGTCGTAACATAGTCGGCCAGTATCACCTTGTATGCGTCCTTTTCGGTGGGATTCTTGGAGACGAATGGATGGGTATATCTGAGCCCTTCCAGGTCCCTTCCCTTTATGGTCCTTGTCGACTGCTTGAAGTTCCCTTCCAAGCCACCTGCTGCGATGGTAGGGCCTACTCGTTGAGATGCAACGATTGAAAGATACCGCCTTGCGGCCTTTTTGTACTCTATGGCAGTATAATCCAGATCCGGGTGCACGGCAACCGCCAGGTTCGCCGCCAGCGTCCATGGTGTTGTGGTCCAGATCAATAGACATACCTGACAGGACCCGGCCTGTTCAGCGGTGACAAGGCCAAGGTCTACCAGCTTGGCGATGCCCTCAGCGGTCAAGGGCATGTTCACATAGATACTCGGGCTGGTGATGTCCCTGTACTCCAGCTCTGCCTCGGCAAGGGCGGTCTGGCATTCCACGGACCAATGGACGGGCTTTAACTGCTTGTATACTAGGCCCTTTCCCACGAGCTCTGCAAATACCTCCAGGATACCGGCCTCGTACTGCGGATCGAATGTCAGATAGGGCCTGTCAAACTGGCCCATGATGCCCAACCTCTGGAACTGTTGACCTTGTAGCCTGACGTACTTGGCTGCATATTCCTTGCAGTGTCTGCGTATGGTCAGCCGATCCATACCGACTGCCTTTGGCCCTAGGTCCGATACCACCTTTGCCTCGATAGGCAGGCCGTGGCAGTCCCAGCCAGGAATATACGGGGCATCGAACCCAGTCATGGTCTTGTACCTGACCACCAGGTCCTTGAGGACCTTGTTGATCACGTGCCCCATATGTATATTCCCATTGGCATAGGGTGGACCATCATGGAGGATGTACAGGGGCCTTCCCCTGCGTGCAGTCCGTATACGCCCATACAGATCCATCTGGGCCCATTGCCTTTGCATCAAGGGTTCGCGCTCCACCAGGTTTGCCTTCATAGCAAAGCTGGTCGAAGGCAGGTTCAATGTGTGACTATAGCCTTTACCTGATTCAGACATACCTACACCTTAACAGAGTTGGGCTAACAAAGGCCCCATAGTTTAACCTGGCCCACTGGTTAGTCAACCAAGGCGGCCCTCAGTGCCCTGCGGGCTGCAGGCGATAGAGGTGCACCTGCCAAGGTCCGAACCGGTCCTGGAATCGACCATCCAGGACCTGGATGGTCCGCTGCTCATCCATGACCTCTATGGACGCATTGCCCTGGAGGCCTGCCAGCTCGAAGGTGGCCTCAGTAGTACCATCTCTTGTCGGGACGGCAAACACATAGATCGAACCTTCATGGCACTTGGCAAGCGCGGCCACAGGCACATCTGGCCTAATAGATGTGACGGTCACGGCCTGGATCGGCCCTTCCTTCAGTAGCGCAGGGGCCAATGCCTGGATCTGCCGGTTGATATCGGTGACTGCGGCCAGCATCTCGGGGTCGTCCAGTAGGGCCGCTTCCTTGAACCTGGGCTGCCATTCGTGGACAAAGTAGATCAAGCCCCTGGAACCATGGATGATGGACATCCATACCATGGCCTTGACCTGCAGCGGTGTGGGCTTGCGGGTCGAGCTGTTTATGCGGGTGCATTCTATGCAGTTCCAGACGACCCTGCCAGCAGCCCATTGGACCAGTCTCTGGACGCCATTGGCCACGTACCAGAGATTGCCTGAGACCTCCGGGTGCGGGTGTGTCACTGGGTATATGTCGAAGGATGCGATGTCGCAACCCTTCACGTACAATGGGTAATCCTCCGGATGGCCTGTCCTGGTGCCGCGTCCGGACCAGCCGTCCCAGGCGACGGCCTGGCCGAGATTCAAGAGGACCGGCCTGTCTGGATCAGCAGCCTTCATATGGTTGTAGTCCTCCAGGATCGTGGTAGGGGGGATGGGTGGACCATACCCCTTGCCTTCCGGAATGGGTTGCGCATTGTCTGGCTCGTCTTCGTGCATCCAGCCTACGATGATCGGATCGTTTATGTGAGAAAGGCCTACGGCGTTCTGCCGGCAGATCACAGGCATACCTACCTGCCTTAGCTGCTCTAATTGTGCCTCAGTAGGTCCCTTCCATAGTCCTACGTAGAGATTGAACCCTGCAGCCTTGTAGCGACCGGCGTTCCTGGGATCCTGGAGCCAGACCGCAATAGGAAACCGGTCCTTCCCCAGGCCCCAATCCGTCCAAGACGATCCAAGCTGCAGTAGGATAGGTACCAATGCGAGGGCTGGTATAGTCATGACCCCATCATAATGAGCAGGGCCTGTCTTGTATACAGGCCCTGCGCCATGACTGACGATATGTGACTACTTACCCAGTCTTGTCAGTTGGATATCATCTATGTACAGCTTGCCAGTACTGCCTTGCCTGGGGCTAGTGCGATCCCCTACACCTATCGTCAACCTCTTGATCCTGTTGAGCCTCACACCAGCACTAGTTAGCTCCTTCAACGGTATAT